>JAABUU010000257.1_pt1 | contig 129050 bp, 113 predicted proteins | sample 5559301 | NCBI WGS metagenome assembly JAABUU01 (sample SAMN10711884, study PRJNA513360) | rock metagenome | isolation source: Antarctica rocks | place: Antarctica: Victoria Land, Richard Nunatak white | reverse complement strand
CGCTTCATTGATCGCAACCTGTCGCGCTCTTGGCAGGGCCTGTGGAGTACGCTCAAGCTCAAGATGCTGCACTTCAATCTGTGTCAGGCGGGCTACTTGCCTGCATAGTCAACCCAAGACTCGGGTTTACTTAACGCCCCTGTCGGGCCGTGTGAACCACCATGCCCAGGCAACCAGGAGAGCCTGGAACGGCAGCCGCCCCCACAGAATCCAGGGGTTGTCTAGGAATATCTTGTTGACGGCCATGTTGACGTTGGCCGGGAACACGGCGACAAAGAGCGCGGCCAGCCCCCATGCCGCTGCCCTTTGGACGCGCTTAACCAGCAGACCCACGCCGCCAGCGATCTCAAAGAAGCCGCTGACGGCGACCAATGTTCGGTGCGCGGGCAGCCAGTCCGGGACGATGGCGACGAACTTTTCGGGCCGCGCGAAGTGCAGGATTCCAGCAGTAATCATCATCGCGGACAGCAGATAGCGCAGGGCGGTCTTCATCGAGTCTCTTGGACGGCGTACACGTCCACCACATAATGCCGCGACCCGCCGAGATCGAACGTGGCGACGCGGTGCGACGGCTGGACCACATCAGGATACCGCATCCGCCACCAGTCCTGCCAATACCGCGCGTTCCGCACCACGACCACATGAGTAGCCTTCAAACGCTCGACCGGGTGGTCATCGTTCGCCAGCCCCGGCTGCACCGTCGTGGCGGCGAGCGGCGTGTCCAGGCAGAGCGCGGGCGCGAAGTCGCCGACCACGACGCTCCCCGGCGGCAGGCGGCGGGCCAATCCACGCCCCGCATCCCGACGCGCGTAGGACAGATGGCCCCAGGACACGCCGTACCAGGCGGCGCTCGTGAGCAGAAAGGCGGCGACGGCGGCCACCTGCACGCTGCGACGGCGTTCCGACAGGCCGCGCGCCGCCAGCCCGGCCAACGCGGGCAGGAACAGGACGTAGTAGCGGCTCGGCGCATACGACGACAGCAGGCAGAACCCCAGCCCGCTCGCCAGCCAAAGGGCTAGGAACCGATCCGCCCCCGTCCACGCCCGCTGCCGAGTCCCCCACGCCGCCAGCAGGCACGGGACGGGCAGCGTCGCCAGCAGGTACGGGAAGACGCCTCGTTCGCCGCCTGCGAACGCGCGCCGGACGTTCAGCCCCAGGGAGTGCCACGAGTGCGGCTGCATCTGATGGACGCGGTAGTACGTCGCCATCCGCGACAGCTCGGCCTGATGCGGCGCGTACCATAGAGCCGCGTACAGGGCAAGGCCCAGGATGACCCCCCCCGCTCCCAATGCTGGGGGAGCCGGAAAGGAGGGCGCGATGAATCGCGCCCCTACGGGGCGTTTCTTGCCGACTCCTTCCCTTCCAGCTCCCCCATTATTGGGGGCGGGGGGGGCCATTAGCCCCGGAACCGCCACCAGCGCCAGCCCTTTGAACACGACAGCGACCGCCACGGACAGCCCGGCCACCGCGTACAGAGCAGGCCGCCGCGCGCCATAAACCCAGAGCGTAAAGGCCAGGACCAGCCAGAAGACCGTTGGCGTCTCCTGCAACGCGAGCCGGTTATACAGCGCGAACGGCGGCGCCAGCCCCAGGAACAGCGCCCCCAAATCCGCCGCTTTTTCGCCCCACGCGCGGCGCAGGCCGAGCCAAAAGACGCCCACGGTCAGCAGGCCGAACAAAACGGCCAGCAGACGCGCCTGCACCAGTCCGACCCCGAACAGCGAGAACACAGCCTGCTGCAACGCGCTCAGAAGCGGCGACAGGAGGCGGTCGTGGAAGTCGCCGGGCGCCCACGTCCCGAACAGCGCCGCGTGCCGCGCGTCCAGCGTGTAAAACCCCTCGTCCGTGTACAGCCCCGTGCTCCACGAGAGCCACGGCGGCGGGTCGGCGTCGAGCGCGACTAGGCGGACGAGGAGGCAGGCCAAAAGAAGGCCCCAAAGCTGGGCCGTCTTGTAGGAGCGCGATTTATCGCGCCCTCTTCTCCCGCTGCCTTCCTGCGTGGGGCTGCCAAAGGGCGCGATGAATCGCGCCCCTACATCTCCGGCGTCGGAAGCCGGGGGGCTATCCCCGGTGCTCATCAATCATCTTCAGGAACCGCGCGAAGTAGCCCTGGCTGTCGGCGGGGCCGGGCGAGGCTTCCGGGTGGTACTGGATCGAGAAGATCGGCAGCGTCTTGTGCCGCAGGCCTTCCACCGTGCCGTCGTTCAGGTTGATCTGCCAGACCTCCACATCGGGATCGTCGAAGCCCTCGGCGGCCAGCGCGTAGCCGTGGTTCTGGGACGTGATGACGACCCGGCCCGTCTCCAGGTCTTTCACGGGATGATTCGAGCCGCGATGGCCGAACGGCAATTTAAAGGTGTGCCCCCCGAAGGCGCAGCCGAGCAGTTGGTTGCCCATGCAGATGCCCATCGTCGGCTTGGCATGGGAGAGGATGCGGACGTTCTGCACGATGTCGCCCAGCAGGGCCGGGTCGCCGGGGCCGGGGGACAGGAAGATGCCGTCGGGGTCGGTCGCCAGGATCGCCTCGGCGGGCGTGTGGGCCGGGTAGACCGTGACCTCGCAGCCCAGGGCGGCCAGGGAGCGCAGGATATTGAACTTGACGCCGCAGTCGAGCAGGGCGATCTTATACTTGGTTTCGCCCGTCGCCGACGGCCAGACATACGGGTGTTCCGTCGTCACGAAGGCGGTGTAATCCACATGGTCATACGAGCGCGCGGACGCGAGAAGCTGCGCCAGTTCGGCGGGGGCCATCTCGGACGAGATCGCGCCCATCATCACGCCCACGGAGCGCAGCTTCTGGGTCAGGGCGCGCGTGTCCAGGCCCGCGATGCCGACGACGCCGTGGGTCTTCAGGAAGTCATCCAGCGTGCCTTCGGACCGCCAGTTGGAGGGCGCGTCGGCCAGCTCCTTGACGATGAAGCCGGCGACCTGAACGCGCTTGGACTCGAAATCGTCCGCCGTGACGCCGTAGTTGCCGATGATCGGGTAGGTCAGCGCGACAAGCTGCCCCGCGTAGGACGGGTCGGTGAGGATTTCCTGGTAGCCGGTCATGCCCGTATTGAAGACAACCTCCCCGGTCGTCGTCCCCGCCGCCCCGAAGGCGGTTCCCGTATATGTCGTGCCGTCCGCGAGGACGAGATGCGCTTGGGTCATATCTTCTCACTGCTGTCGGCGCGGCCTTCCGCTACGCTGAGGCGGTTGACAAAAATCCCGTCGCGGTAGCCTGTTTTGCCGTTCCACCGCTGGAACTCAGGGCATAGATGGATCTCCTGCACATATTCAGCGGCAACTTCGTTGAGCTTAATCCATTCAAACTTGCTGCTGGCCTGAACGTACTCCTCTTTATGGTTCCGGTGGCAGTACATTCCCCAAAGCCCGCCGCCATAGGGGTTGTAACCGGAGAAGGCACAGTTGAAGCAGCACTTCATGTAAGCATCAGAAGGCAGTCGCCGCTGGATTTGGAGCAGTTCCATCTCGAAGCAGCCCCAGCCACCGGAGGAAGCGTAGTGATTGTCACCGACAGAGAGGGTGATGCGCGGGTCGGCCCAGTCTCGGTCGGCTTCATCGCGGGGGCCGGTGCCTGCCAAATCAATGTGAACTGTCAAGGTGCTCGGAACCGTTCCGGCGTCAGCGACAAGAGGCATGAGCACATCAAAAATCAAAGTCGCCGCTATGAGATCGCGGTACGAGTCAAGTGTGAAGCCAGCAAGTGACGCCTCCTCCTGAGCCGTCGGCGTGAAGTCATCGAAGCTGCCAAAGGGCGTGCTGACGAACTCCACGCCCCGGACGACCATCCGCAGCGTCTGGCCGTCGTTCTCGATGACGATTTGCTCCTCGCCCAGCGCGTCACAATAAGTAGCAGGGTAGGTCGCTGACATCAGATTATCTGCCTCCCGCCGACAAACGTGGTCACGGCCCGCCCCGTTAGCGCGACGCCGCCCAAGACGCTGTTGCGGGACTTGGACTTGAACTGGTTCACGTCCACCGTCCATTCCGCGTCGGGGTCGAAGATGGTAATGTCGGCGGAGGCGCCGACGGAGAGCGTGCCGCCGGGAACGCCCAGAATGCGCGCGGGCGCGAGCGACATCTTTTCCACCATTTGCGAGAGCGTCAGGACATTGGGCTTGACGAGGTGCGTCACGACCAGGGCTAGGCTCGTTTCCAGGCCGAGCATCCCAAACGGGGCGCGGGCGAACTCCTGCTCCTTCTCGTGGGGCGCATGGGGCGCGTGGTCGGTCGCAATGGCGTCAATGGTGCCGTCGCGCAGGCCGACGATGATGGCCTCCTGATCGGCCTTTGTTCGGAGGGGCGGCGACATCTTGGCGTTGGTGTCGTAGCCCAGGCAGGCTTCGTCGGTGAGGGCGACGTACTGCGGGCAGGTCTCGCAGGTGACGGGGGCGCCGAACTTCTTTGCGTGCCGGATGATCTCCACGCTCTCCTTCGTGCTGACGTGCAGGATGTGCAGGCGGCAGCCAGTGGTCATGGCGAGCAGGATGTTCCGGGCCGTGCCGACGTTCTCGGCGGAGCGCGGGATGCCTTTCAGCCCCAACACGGTCGAGACGTAGCCCTCGTTCATCACGCCCTCGCCCGTCAGGTCCTTGTCCTCGCAGTGGGCGACATAGGGCAGGCCGAGCATGGAGCAGTATTCCATCGCCCGCCGCAGGAAGCCGCTGTTGCCGACGGGGTATGCATCGTCCCCGATGCCGACCGCCCCGGCGTCTTGGAGGTCGGCCATCTCGGTCAGTTCGGTGTTTTGCAGCCCCTTGCTGACGGCGGCGATGACGTGAACACGGGCCGAGGCGTGGGCGGATTGCGCCAGGATGTCCCGCACGATGCCGGCCTGGTCAATTGCCGGGGCCGTGTTCGGCTGGCAGGCGATGGCCGTGAAGCCCCCGTTCGCCGCCGCCGCAGTCCCCGAAGCGATGTCCTCTTTATATTCCTGACCGGGGACGCGCAGGTGGACGTGCATGTCAATCAGGCCCGGCGCGACGACCTGGCCGGTGCAGTCTACTATCTGCATGTCCGGCCCGGCGTCCAGGTTCGGCCCGACCTGGGCGATCCGCCCGTCTGCGCCGAGGAGCACGTCCACCGCGTCGTCGCGGCCATTGGCGGGGTCAATCACCCGTCCGTTTTTGAGGAGGTAGGTTGTCATAACGTCAGCCGAAGGTCGGACTTCTCCCCAGTGCAAGCGCCGGGGAGAAGTCTGACCCTCAAATATCTTCCGCCCGCCCGAACCGCTCCAGGACGAGGGCCATGATGCCATAGGCCAGGATCAGGTCCAGCAGCACGAACAAGAGCCAGCCGCTGAGAATGTTGCTGCCCGCGCCGACGCTGCGGCCCCCGTTCTCTGTGTCAATGCCGTTGATCTCCGGGTAGGTCTTCTCGTACTTGATGGGCTTGATGTAAGCGCCGATCTGGGCGGCGTTATAGGCGCCCTCGTCCGGCGCTCGGAGGGTGCCGGTATACGCCTGCTTAGGCGAGCCCTTCACCGGCGGCCCCCCCTGGGGCGTGGGGGCGACAAACTTGTAATCCACCAAATAAACATGGTCGCCGGTCTTGAACGGGTTGGCCGTCGGCGAGACGCTTTTGCCGGTGATCCTGCCCACGGCCCTGCCGTCCGCCTTGGCATAGACGAGGGGCGGCGGCAGAAACTTGGACTGGGCGACGCCCACGAACGGCAGGATCAAGAACAACAGCACCGAGGCGATGATCAAGCCGCCCAGATAGCGCAAAACGCGGTTGACGCTCAATTCGTCTTCTCCTTAAGGGATCAGTTCAGGCGACCGACGCCGTCGCCCCCATCAGCCAGAACAGGACGGCCATCCGCACGGCCACGCCGTTGGTCACCTGATCCGTGATGACGGCGATGTCATCGTCGGCCAGGGCAGAGGCGATCTCGACGCCCCGGTTCATCGGGCCGGGGTGCAGCACCATCACATCGGGCGCGGCGACTTGCAGTTTGGCCTTGCTGACCCCGAACAGCCGGGCATACTCGCGGACGGACGGGAAGAACGCCCCATCCTGACGCTCTAGCTGGATTCGCAGGATGTTCACGACATCGGCCCCGCGCAGGCCCGCCTCCAGGTGGGTGAAGACTTCAACCGGCAATTGGTCGGCGTCGGCGGGCAGCAGGGTCGGCGGGCCGATGAGCCGGATGCTTGCGCCCATCGCGTGCAAGCCCCAGACGTTGGAGCGGGCGACCCGGCTGTGGAGGATGTCGCCGACGATGGCGACGGTCAGGCCCTCAATCCGGCCCTTCACCTGCCGGATGGTCAGCAAGTCCAGCAGGCCCTGCGTTGGGTGCTCGTGCGTCCCGTCCCCGGCGTTGATGACGGGCTTCGTGGGAACATACTTGGCCGCGAGGTGGGCCGCGCCGCTGAACGGGTGGCGAATGACGAAGGCGTCTATGCCCATCGCGTCCAGCGTCAGCATCGTGTCCTTCAGCGACTCGCCCTTGACCGCGCTGCTCGTCGTCCCCGCCAGGCTGTAGGTGTCCGCCGACATGATTTTCGCCGCCGCCTCGAACGACGTCCGCGTCCGCGTGCTCGGCTCGAAGAACAGGGTCGCCACAGACTTGCCGCGCAGGGTCGGCACCTTCTTGACGGGCCGGGCGACGATTTCCCGGAACGACTGGGCGGTATCCAAAAGGTAAGTGATCTCGTCGGCGGTCAGGCTTTGCAGATCCAAGAGGTCTTTTCGTCTCATGCCGCCCCCCCGGCCCCCAATTCTGGGGGCGCCAGAGGGGAAGGAGCCAGTAGGGAATGCTTCCCTGATCCTGCTCCCCCAGAATTGGGGGCCGGGGGGGCTTCCTTATAAATCACGACCTTGTCCTCGCCGTTCAGCTCGCTCAGGAAGACCTTGACGAACTCGCGGCGGCCCGTGGGCAGGTTCTTGCCGACGAAATCCGGGCGGATGGGCAATTCGCGGTGGCCCCGGTCTACCAGGACGGCAAGCTGGGTCACGGCGGGGCGGCCCAGGTCCACCAGGGCGCCCAGGGCGGCGCGGACGGTGCGGCCCGTAAAGGCCACGTCGTCCACCAGAATCAGCCGCTTGCCTTCGATGTCGAAGGGAATTTGGGTCGTGCCCACTTTGGGCTGGTAAGTGCGGAAATCGTCACGGTACAGGGAAATGTCCAGGTCGCCGACGGGAACCGGCGTGCCCTCGATGCGCGCGATGGCGTCGGCCAGGCGGCGGGCCAGCGGAGCGCCTTTGCGGAGGATGCCGACGATGGCGAGGTCCCGCACGCCCCGGTTCTTTTCGAGGACTTCATGGGCGATGCGCGTCCAGGCCCGCCGCATCTCGTCGGCGTCCATGATGGTAGCGGCGTTTGGGTCGCTGCTGATTTGGTCGTTGTGAGAAGGCATGGCGTCGCCTCAAGAAAAAGTCCGAGCGGCGAGCGAGGGAGAAAGGGGCGTGAACAGGACAGGGCCGCCTCGGAAGGGCGAGGTGCGGCGCCTGGACATGTGGGACGCTGCCTTCCCCGCCTCGCGGGACGGGATTAAAGGTCACGAGATCAAGAACTACGATCTGGAAGCATTATAGCAGGCGCAGGAGGGGGTTGTCAAGGCAGGCCCGCGACCCGCCCGCGCAGCAGGGAGATCGAAAGCGGCGGCAGTGTCACCGTGCCCCCGGAAAACTGCGAATGGCGCGGCGGCAGGTCCGGGGCGGGGTAGCCGTTCGCCTTGTCGGGATGCCAGACATACTGCGCCGCCGAGTATTGGTACAGATCGGCGGGGGCCGAGAAAGAGGCCATGGCAGTCCCCGCCGCCGGACGGAACCGGACCGTAATCAAGTGCGCCTGCTTCGGGTCTTTGTTCAGCAGCAGCACGGCCCACCGCCCGTCGGGCCGGTGGACGGCATACGCCGTCACCGGCGGCAGGCTCAGGCGGTTTCGCAATGTGGATATCGCCCGGTAGACCGCTTGCGGCTTGTCTGTGTCCGGCTGCGCCCACTGCTGCGTCAGCAGGCGCGCCGCGTGATAAGTGGCGAGGGGAAGGCGCAGGCGGCGGCCCTTCCCTGCCAGCAGGATCGCCAAATTGCCCCACGTCTCGCAGTCCTCGACCTCGTGGATGGGCGTGTTCGGCTCGTAACCGTACAGATACGCCGCCGACCCGCCCAGAGTCAGAAACTGCGCGGCGACTTCCGTGTTCAGCAGCGCGCCCGGCCAGCCCATCTCGACCTCGCCCGCGAAGGCCGAATAGCCGTATTCGCTGATGATCCAGGGGGTGCGTCGGGACAAACCCTCATGCTGAAGCTGGGCCAGCGCGTTTTCCAGCAGGCGCGGCTCCAGCGCAAGCTGGGGCGCGGGCGGCGCGCAGACGTTGTCGAACGGATACCATTCGAACGAGAAAAAAGAAAAGTCCGCCCCGCGCCCGCGCCGCTTCAGATAGCCGAGGAAGCGGTTCAGCCAGGAGCGGTTGCCCCGCGCGTCCGGCCAGGCCACCCAGCCCGTGATCGCCGTCTGGAAGCTCGGCCCGCCCAGCTTGAGCGCCGGGTCCACCCGATGCAGCGCATCCGCCCACTGGACATACAGCGCGCCATAGTCTTCCGGCGTCACATACTGCCCGTCCGGCTCCTCGCCTAGTTCGACCTGGGTGACGGGGTAGCCGCGCGCCCGCAGGAAGCGAATCTCGGCGGCGGCGTTTTCGGGCGTGTCATACAGCAGGCCGCAGGGCGTCAGCAGCGGCAGCCCGCGCGCTAACCCGGACGTGAAGACGCGGTCGAAGCCGGGCTGCTCGACATTGCGGTCGCGGTTCCCCGCGCGGTGCCAGGGGTCGGTCGAGGAGACGTAAATCGGCGTCTGCCGCTTGCCGTCCGCCGCATGATGCATCCAATCGTGGAACCCGCCGCGCCCGTCCCCCGTCCCCAGGCCGATCTCCCGGATGGCGTAGCCCAGCCCATCCCGCACATCGCCCGCGCCGAGCGGCGCCCCGCCGCTCTGAGTCATCCACACGCGGACGAACCGGACGGGGCGCGGGGCGGCGGCCAGCCGCAGCCGGACGACCCCGCCACGCCCCTGCGTCACCGTCCCCGATGGAAACGTCCGCCACGCGCCGCCGCCCTCGAACGTGTCGTCCAAACTGTGCGTGTCCTCGCCGCCGTTGTCGCCGTCCCAATATTGCACCTGGTAGCGGACCGCATAAGGGACTGCCCAGGCGATCTGGACCATGTCCACGGGCCGCCTCCGGCCCAGGTCCATCAGCGCCCACTGCGGGTGCCGGGCGTTGTCCTCCCCGGTAAAATGCCGGTCCAGATAGGGGTTGCTCTTCCAGAACGTTCCCGCGTCGCCGTCATCCAGCCGCGAGTAGCCGTCGTTGTTGGCCTGGTCTATCGTGCTGCCGCGCCGGGGCAGCCGGTAGCCGTAGCCGACCATGATCGGTGCCTTCGCCTCCGCCTGGGACGTCCAGTACCCCTGCCCTTTGCCGCTCTCGCTCCAACGCCCCTGCGGGTTCCAGTGCCAGGCTTCCACCCCCAATTCCGTCCGCAGCCGGTACGTCAGCGCCCCCAGCCCCGCCGACTTCATCGCCTTCAAATTGTCCGGCGTGTAGACCTCCGCCACGCCCCCCCGGTGCAACCCGTCCACCCCCGCCCCCAGCGCCCGCGCCGCCACAAACGTGTTGGCAGGCTTGGGCGTGACCAGGACGGTGACGACGTCGCTTTGCGCGTGGGGGAATTGGGCGCGGGCAGAGGGGAGTAAGGCGGCGCTTAACAGCGTAAGGACAATAGCGAGAGACAACTTCGGGGACTTCAAGCCAACACCCGCTGCTCGATGATCGTTTTGATGTCCTCGGACAAGCCGCTTCTTTCTTTGACGGCTCTCGCGAGTAGATTGCGGAATTGGTCTCGGTTAATGCCGGACCCAATGAACGTCTGATGGATTTGAAACAGGAGATGTTTACCGTTGATGCGCTGATACGCAGTCTCCAAGTCGGACAGCAAAGGTACGATCCGCGCTTCCTTGTCGGCTAGGGCCGCCTCAGCCTCCACCTGTGAGCAGCCGAGTTCTCTCACCACTCGCGCCACAATCGTCTTGCGGTCTACGAGCGCGTGGCCTTCGGGAAAGTGCGTTCCCTGTCCCGCTTCGACAAAGGTCCAATTAGCGGCCATCATCGTGTGCAGACTTCGGCACATCTGCAACAGATTCGTTTCCATGTTTTGTGGATTGGGGGTGCTGGCATTAGAGCCAGCGAGGACGCGCACTTCTTCCGCAACAGCGGCAGGCTCCAACAGGTAGTTTTCGATGCAGTAGCGCCGCAGGATGAACAGGTGTGCGTTGGGGTCGGCAAGAGCGGCCTCGACTTCTGCGTCGTCGCGGAAATCTCGATCAATGATGCCATATTCGCGCGGGCTGGGGCTTGTGCTTCGGGCGAGAATGCGGGCGAGAAGTGTCTGAACCCCGGTTGTCCCTTGCGGAACCTCCGGCGAGAAGAATTCGATCACATCCCGACGCTCCCTATACCACTCTCGGAACACCGCCACATCCGACGCGCCTTCCAGCAGAACCAGCTTGCGCGTTCCGAGATTGAACAGAACCCGTGTCAGGTCCGGCGGCAGTTCCCTAACGTCATCCATGAAGTCTCTCCGTCAGAACTGCGTCAGTATCCGCGCCGACTGTGTGCCGAAGGCTTCCAAGATGGTGGGCGAGTGCGAGGTCACGATAAGCTGGAATGGAATAATTTCCTGCAACCGCTTCAGCCCGTTTACGATGCGGTGCTGGAAAGCGGGGTGCAGGCTGTTCTCGATTTCATCAATTAGAACGATGCTATGTGGGAGCAAACGGCAACGTAATTCCATAAGCATTATCAGGATGTTCTGCTCGCCAGAACTGAGCGCTTCTAAATAGTGTTGTTTACCATCACGAGTGGTGACAGTACCTTTCAGAGCCTTACGACGGACGCCGAATGTTTTTCCGTCGAAGTCGAGATCGTTCAAGAACTCAACAATGCGTGTGAACATCTCCGGTTCCGCATACTCTAGCCAAATAAGCAGACTATCCAATGACCCTTCATAGGAAGTTGCCGGCTCGTACCGGTGGACCCACTGGTAAGGGAGTTCTTCTCGTTGAACTTTTTCACCCCTCAATGGTAACAGAAAACGACTATGAGGAAGAAAAAGTAAGCATGGTGCCCCACTATAAGGCGTTCCTATGGCTCGATAGAACGTCTCGTCATCCAACTTTAGAACATCCTCTGAGGTCATAAAGGTTTGTTGCTGCTGACGGATTGTTTCCCTCACTAATTCTAATACGTCTCCGCTGACCACAGTGGCGACATCAGTGCCTCGCTTTGGTTTTCTGAGTTGATCGACAGCAACAACCGCGTCGGGAGGCGACTGCCCATAACAGATGCTGAGTTTATCATCATTAACTAGCCAATCCATCTGTGCATAGTCCGCACGGTAAAGAGGCTCTAAAATGGATGTGTCGCGGGGATTAGGATTGAGTAGTTCAGCTAAGGCAGCAATCAGCTCCAGCACGGTCGTCTTGCCGCTGCCGTTTGCGCCCGCCAGAACCGTGGTGGGGCTGTCGCCGTCCGTGGCGAAGTGGATGCAGACGTCGCGCAGGGGGCCGCAGTTGATGACGCGCAGGGATTGGAGCTGGATTTTCATGTCAATGACATCTTACCGATTTTGGCCCGCCGCGTCAAGGCCGGGGGCGAGGCGCGGTTAGAATGGGCGGATGATTTTGAGCGTGATTTTGCCGCGCGTCTTGGGGCTGTTTGGGTCGCCGAAGAGCAGGTACAGGTCGGAGCCGGAGCGGACGTGCTGGCCGAAGGAGAAGTAGATGTCCGTGCCTAGCCCCGTCCCCTGGTCGTCTCCGGCCTGGTTGACGATGCGCGCACCGACGGAGCGCTCGCCGCTCAGGAGGTAGTTGCCGGTCAGGATGGTCTGGGTCGAGTGCGTGTCGCCCAGGCGCAGGCGGCTGTAGTTGAGCTGGAGCGAGAAGGGGCGCGAGACCAGGACGCCCTGCGAGAAACTCAGGAAGTTGTACGGCTGGCCCGCCTGCCGCCCCACGGTATCCCCGACATTGCCCCGCTGGTACAGGGTCCGCTTGCCCCAGCCGAAGCTCAACTGGTTGGCGTGGTCGCGGAAGTCGTCACGCTGGGACTGGTCCACATTGAGGTCTACGCTGAGGCCGTCGCGCGATTCAAGGTACACGTTGCCGTTGATGTCCTTCTGGAAAAAGCCGCCGGTGTGATGCTGGTAGGAGTTGGCGGACAGGTTGACGTCATACAGGCGCAGGCGGCCCCGGTCGAACTGGTTGTACTGCTCGGTCGAGATCGCACTGCCCTTCAGGTCCACATCCGGGACGAAGCCCAGGTTGCTGATGAAGTTCGCGCCGATGTCCTGGTGCTCCAGAGTGAACGACGGATGCCCTAACGTGGCGCTCGTGCTGAAATTGAAGTAGTCCTTGCTGTCCATGAGACGGCCGCTCTGCCAGCTCGGCGTATGGTTGGCGAGAACCGACCAGTGATCCGGCCCGACACGCCAGCCGTACTGGCCTTCGAGCTTTGCCACTTGGTTGGAGGGCCGGCCCGGCACGATGTCCGAGACGAAGTTGACCGTCGCCCGGCTGAATAGACCAAGATCGCGGTTCAGGGCGAACACGGCAGCGTTCTCGGCGTTCGGGCCGCTGGTATCGGTCGCGAGTAGGCCCAGCGAGGTGTCCCCCTGCTTGCCGGCCACCTTCACGCCGCCGTCGAGGACGCCGATGCGGCGCGAGTAGAACAAGTCCCGATAGGGCAGAAAGCCCGACCCCTCGGCGAAGAACGGGCGGCGGTCGGTCAGCAGCTTCTCGGTGTAGGAGAAGTTGATGCCGGTCACGTCCTGCTCGATAGTTTGAAAATCCGGGCGGATCGTCGCCACGCCGGTCAGGGTCGTCGTAAGCGGATACTTGATGTCCAGACCGATGCGCCCCGAGTTGCCCGCGCCGCCGGTGAAAAGCGTGTATGGCAGGAAGATCGGGCGCGGCGCGAAGAACGGCGGGTGGATGCCGGTGAACTCGTGGACATACAGCGACTCGTTGTTGTTGCCGTCCGGCGGCAGGTACGGCCAGTTCTCGACGGACGCCTCGCGCGCCAGCTTGCGCCACAGGTTCAGCCCAAAGGCCGTGGCTCCCTTGGGGTAGCGCAGCAGGGCGAACGGGATGGACATCTCGGCCGTCCAGCCGTCTTTCGTCCGCGCCGTCGCTGCCTTCCAGTCCCCGGCCCAGGTGATGTTGTCCGCCGTGCCGCCTTCCAAATACTCCCCCTGCGTCCCGCGCGGCGTCACCTGAAAGTTGGACAGCCCGTGCCGGGCGTTCTGGCTGTCAATGTCCACGGCGACGAAGTCGTCCTCGCCGATGTTGCCGTCGCGCTGAGTCTGGCTGGCGTGGATCAGTTCCGGGTGGCTGTCCAGGCAGTGGAACGCCAGGTACAGGTGCGTCTTGTCCGCGCAAATCCACGCCTCGGTCTGGTCCCCCGGCTGAATGGGCACGTTCCCGCCCAGGCGGAAGAAGCCGGCGGCCCGCGTGGCCATTCTCCAGCAGGCGTCATCCAGCCGCCCGTCAATCTTGGGCGGGACCGCGCAGGGCGCAATGGGGATCGTCTGCCGCGTCCAGGCGGCGGGCGTCGGCGGGCTGGGGATGGCGGTTGCCAGCACAGCGTTTCCCACGTCGTTAGCGACGGACGGCTGGACCACGGTCGGCGGCGTCGGCACTACCTGCGGCCCCGAATCGCCGACATGCGGCGGCGTGCCGCTGACGGGGGTGCTTTCACCCGACGGTGTGGCGACGGTTCCACCCCCCAGCGTCGGGGCGACCTGGGCCGAGGCGGTCAAAGCAGACAGCAACAGGCAAAAAACGGCGGAGAGGATGGCAACAGCGCGCATACTCCTATAGGATAACATAAAACTCTCTTGTTTGCGGCACCAGCGGCGATCCTTTCCAGGGTAATCGCATACAGCCCCCGGCACTGAAAGTGCCGGTCTAATCTGGAATGGAAGTCGCTCCGCGACTGGGGAACACCGTTAGGAAGCATTTCCTCAGTGCCGGAGGCACTTTCACTGTGAGTAGACCGGCACTGCAATGGCAGACCCGGAGGGCTTCCAGTGCCGGGGCTTCCATATGCAATCGCCCTGTGATCCTTTCGCGCAAGAGACTGTTCAGCCTTGCCGTTCCCCCAGACAGTAACACAGCCCGTCCGGCGCGATGACGAAGAACACACGGTAGGACACGTCCCCGTACTGGTCCACCCGGAAATCCGCCTCGTCCCGCCCCAGGCCGTTGGCCTTCAGTTCCGCCCAGGCGGCTTCGACATCGTCCACTCGGAAGAAACAGCCCTCTTGGGACGGATCGCCCCCGTTCTCGGCCAAGCCGATCTGGACGGCGTCACGGCCCAGGACGGCGGACCGGCACGGAGCCGTTTGCCGCGACAGCACCCGGAAGCCCATCACGGTTTCGTAAAACGGCAGGGCCGCTTTCAGGTCGGCGACGGGAAGGTTGAGGGCGTCTGCCACATAGGGCGAGGCGGTTTGGAACACAGCTTTCATCGTGGTCTCCTTTGGAGTGTTTGCAGATGATCCACTGTACCACCGAGCGACAATGAAACCAGTCTTCGCTGGGCAGCGCGACAAGAAGAATCGCGGGAATTCTCATGTCGTGAGAATTCCTCGGCAAGTTCAGTTTCTGGGTACACTCCTTCCATGAGCGATTCACAGCACGGCCACGACAGCATCCCCTGGCGCGAGTGGGGCGACGACGCCTTTGCCGAGGCGAAGGCGCAGGACAAGCCCGTCCTGCTGGACATCGGCGCAGTCTGGTGCCACTGGTGCCACGTCATGGACACGGGCATTCCGGGCGACCCCGACCACACGGGGACGTATTCCAACCCCGAAGTCCAGAAGCGCATCGCCGAGAGCTTCATCCCCATCAAAGTAGACAATGACCGCCGCCCGGACATCAACGCCCGCTACAACATGGGCGGCTGGCCGACGACCGCCTTCCTGACCCCGGACGGCGACACGCTGTACGGCGAAACCTATGTCCCGCCGCCGCGCATGGTCGCCCTGCTGGACTATATCGCCGACCTGTACCGAAATAGTAAAGACGACATGTTGGAACAGGCCGCCCAGATGCGCGCCCAGCGGGCCGAGTCCGAGGCGCTGTCGGCGTCCGACCTCGACCCGGACACGACGGCGACCGTCCTCCAGGCCATCAAGCGCAACTTCGACTTCGCCTACGGCGGCTTCACTCCATCTTCAGGTTCAGGGCAGCCCAAGTTCCCCCACCCCGACGCCCTGCGCCTGACTTTGGAAGAGTACGCGCGGACGGGCGACGCCGAACTGCGCGTGATCGCCGAGAAGACCCTGCACGGCATGGCCGACGGCGGCATGTACGACCGGTTTGCCGGCGGCTTCTTCCGCTATAGCACGACCCGCGACTGGTCCATCCCGCACTTTGAAAAGATGCTGGAAGACAACGCCAAGCTGACGGCGGTGTACGCGCTGGCCTCTCAGGTCTTGGACGACTCTTACTACCTGGAAGTAGTCAAATCCGCCCACCATTGGCTTCTGTCCGACATGCGCGACCCCGAAACCGGCGCGTTCGCGGGCAGTCAGGACGCTGACAAGGAAGAAGCCTACTACGGCCAGCCGCTCTCCGTCCGCGCGACCCTGCCGACGCCGTTCATTGACCGCACGGTCTACACCGGCTGGAACGCCCTGATGGTGTCCGCGCTGGTGGCGCGGTACAAGGTAACGGGCGAGGAAGAAATTCTGGGGGCTGCGTACCTCAGTTATGAGGGGTTGCAGCACAAAATGCTCCAGGAAGAGCCGCAACAGCGTGGGCAATATGTACTGTCCCACTTCCTGACAGAGCAGGGGGTGCGGGGTGGTGTCGGCTTGCTCCCCGATCAGGCTGCTTTTCTCAACGCGGCCATAGACCTATACGAAGCGGGGGGGCTGTCTCGCGCTTTGGAAAGTGCTGTCGGCTCTGCCAAATACATGATAGAAGAACTGGAAGACAAAGCCGAAAGCGGCTTCTTTGACCTTGCTCCCAACCCCAATGCCCTCGGCGAACTTGCGCGGCCCAAGAAGGAGATCGGCGACAATGCCGACGCCGCACTGGCTCTTATTCGCCTGTCCGGGTTCACCGAGAACGCCCAATACCGGCAGGCGGGGGAGCGGGCGCTGAGGCTGTTCGCGGGCCAGTACGGCGGCTACGGCTACTTCGCCTCCCCCTACGCCCGCGCCGTCCAAGCCGCCCGCGCGCCGGGCCTGCACGTCACCATTGTCGGCGACCGGAGCGATGACCGGACGCGGCAGTTGCAGCGGGCCGCGTGGGGCCATGTCGCGCCGGGCAAGACCGTGGAAACGCTGGACGCTGCCGAGGCGGCGAAGCGCGGGCTGCCCGCCGACCAAAACGGCCTGCCGTATGCGACCGTCTGCATCGGCACCGTTTGCCGGGCGCCGGTGACGGACGCGGAGAAGATGGTGGAGGAGATGCGGGGGCAGATGGCCAAGGGTACGGAATGAGTCGCCGACCTACCTTCCCTGGGCTGAACGGCGGGGCTTTAAAAGTGCAATCCCCCGCCTGCACGGGCGAAGGCAACTCTTGGCAAACTGCTCCTATGCCCGCGAAGGCGGGGATTTGCTCTATTAAAGCCCCGCCGTTCAGGGCGGGGTGGATTCTCCTCCTCCTTACCCTCCTCGTTCTCCCCCTCCACGCCCAGACCGTCCCTCCCTTCCGCACTGCCGCCGACGCCCGCGCGTGGGGCGAGGCGCGGGAGCGGGCGGGGCAGTATGAAGCCGCCGCGACGGCCTATGAGCGGGAGGCGGCCATCCGGCGGCGGACGGGCGACCCGCAGGGGGCGGCCGTGCAGCGCCGGCGGGCGCTGCGGCTCAAGACGGATGTCGCGCTGGCGGTGACGGCAAGTGTCCCGGTTTCGACCCACAACCTCGCCAAACTGGAGCCGGCGGCCGGGTGCTATCTGGGGGCGCTGGATGATTACACGGGCCGAAACAGTGCCGACGAGTTCGGGCGGCGCATCGGAAGGCCGCTGGCCCTGTGCTTCGATTACAGCCCTTACGGAGCGCCGTTTCCCCGCGAGTGGGCGCGGCGGCAGGCGCGGGCGGGGCGGGCGATCCAGATCGCGTGGGAACCGAGAGACATCCACGCCGTTCGGGATGACGACTATCTAAACCAGTGGGCGCGCGACGCGGCGGACTGCGGGACACCCGTCTTCCTACGCTTCGGCGGGGAGATGAACGGCAACTGGACGCTTTGGGGGCGCGACCCGCTGGCGTACCGCCGGGCGTTCCGGCTGGTCCATACAGTCATCAACCGCCATGCCTCAAACGTGGCCCTGGTCTGGGCGCCGGGGGCGGTGCCGACATACAACCTGGACTTATACTATCCCGGCGACGACGTGGTGGATTGGGTGGGCATCAGCCTTTACCTCGTGCGATACTACGACGACAACTTAAATCGCCCGGCGTGGCAGGATGGTCCGGCCTCGTTTATCGCCCCGTTTTATGCCAAGTTCGCCGCCCGCAAGCCGCTCTGCCTGACCGAGTGCGGCATCTCGCGCCGCAGCCGAGTCGAGGGGACGAACGCCGATCCTTACGCCGCCGCGCGGATATTCGACCTAATGGATGCCGTCAAGATTCGCTTTCCCCGACTGAAAATGTTCTGCTGGTTCACGCGGAATAATCTCGAAACAGCGCAGGCGGGGCGGCGGCTGAACGATTACTCCCTGCCGGAAGGAAGCGGGGCGCTCACGGCGTTTCGCGCCGCCGTCAGCGATCCCTACTTTGTGGCGCGTCTGGGAGACGCGCCGCCCTATCGGTATCAAGTCGTCGGGAGCCGCCTGCCGCCGGGCTATCGGGGCAGCCTCAGCGCGGCGATTTCGACGTACAGCCTCGCGCCTACATGGGAACTGACGCGGGGCGGCGTGACGCGGCGCACCGGCCACCCGTACAGCCTCTTTGTACCGCCGGGGCGCGGGCCGATCACGGTCTGCGTCCGCGACCCGCAGGGACGCATCGCCAGGAGCATCATGGTCGCCGCGCCGTAAGGCATTGCCCCTGGCCCGCAGTTCTGAGTTGCCAGAAGGGAAAAGCCTGTAGGGGCGCGATTTATTGCGCCCGTCGTTCACATGGAGCGCACCGAAAGAAGGGCGTGGTAAACCACGCCCCTACGCCGGAAATGGGGGTCGAGAGGTGATCCTAACGTGCCGCCGTGAACGCGGGCGGCGTCGGGCCGCAGGCGACGGGGCGGAAGCCGGTGCGGTCAATCTCCAGGTCGGCAAAGCGGGTCTGGCCCATCACATACAGCGTTTCGCCGGAGGCCGGATGGGCGAGGGCGACGCTCGCCAGCGGGACGGCGGCCTCCAACAGACCACCGCGCCAGGCGTAGGTTCCGCCCGCGACGCCCGGCAGGGGCAGGCGACGACCCGCCGCGCCCGGCATGATGGTCAAAGTCTGCGCGTCAGGCTCGGGCGCGCCCGCGCCGGAAAGTTGGAGGATCGGGCGCAGGGTGAGCGTGTAGGCGACCTGCGGGGAGAGCGGGCGGGCGGTGTCCATGCGGACGTACAGAAACTTGCTGTCGCGGCAGGCGAACACGCGGACGATGTCGCCGCTGGCCTGGAAGGCGCGCATCACGCTGTCGCCGGCGGGGTCGAGGGCGATCGGCGTTAGCCCCGCCCAGTCCTGCGGGTTGCCGTCCATGCGGAAGCGACCGTCAGGGACGCGGGCCAGGCCCGGCGCGTCGCCGTCATGGCCCACTGTTCCGAACAGCTCGTTGCGGCGGGCGAAGGAGAACAGGAACCGGCTGGACACCCCCACCTGGCTGCGGTAGCGCTTGATGGCGGCGTACTTCTTCTGCGTGTCGCGCCTCGTCAGCGGCAGCGCGGCCCAATGCGTGTCCAGCGAGGCCATCTGGCCCGGCGGCAGCAGCGGGCGGTCTTCGTAGAGGCCCTGCGGGGTCGGCCAGTCGCCCCGGTGGACCAGGTAGAAATGCAGCCGGGCGGATTTGGCCCAGGGGATGCCCGTCGCGCGGAGCTGTTCCAGGGCGGTACGGACAAAGACGCTGGCGGCGGCGTGGTCGGGATGGTCGTCGCTGGGGTGTGTGACATAGATGTCGGTCGGCCGCTCGGCCAGCATCTGACGCTTGATGTCGGACAGCAGAGCCTGGCCGCAGTAGGGCGCGTGCGGCGTCGGCGAGTCCGCATACGGAGAGCGATCCGCTCCGGTATAGGCGGACGCGACCGGCGCGGCGGCGGACCAGTGGCTGGTCCACATCGGCATCAAGCCCCGGTCGGGGTAGCCCAGAAACAAGACGTGGTCCGGCGGGACGCCCAGCACGGCGAGGGCGGTGCGGGCCTCGCCCTGTCGCATGTAGGCGTAACGGACGAAGTCCTGGGGCGAGACGACGACCTCGTGAAAATACTGCTCGGCGCTCACCCGAAAGCCGTCGCCGTTGGTGATGATGACGGCCCGCACGTCGTCGCCCCGCAGCCGCGCCTGGCGCATCAGCCCCGCCGCTCCCAGCGTCTCATCGTCCGGGTGCGGCGCGAAGACCAGCAGGCGCTGTCCCGGCAGGGGCGCGGCTTGGACCGCCAGCCGCTCTTCGGCCTGGTTGCCGGCGTAGATTCTGTACGCCGTCAGGAGGCAGAACAGGCCGAGCGCACTCGGCGGCAGGGCCAGGGCCAGGAGCACGGCGCGCAGCCAGCGCAGGCGAGCCGGGGGAGGGGCATCCGGGGAGGGACGAAGGCGTTTGGGCATAGGAACTTATTTTCCGCGAAGGGAGGGCCGGACCTCGGCGTAGGCGGCGGCGATGCGCGGCTCCCAGTGCATCACCCAGGAAAGCGGGTCGCGCCGGAGCCGCTGGGCCAGCGGCTCCAATTCCGGCCACTCGGTCAGCGCGCGCGCGGCATGGGCCAGACCCTCCGCTTCCAGGATCAGAGCCGCGCGGTCCGGGTCGGTCGGCCGCTCCCGGCGTAGCAGCCAGCAGACGTCGAGCGTCGCGTACTTGAAGCTCTTCAAGTTCCACCAGACCTGCCGCGCCCAATCGTCGGCCATCGCCCATTCGCGCCGCTTGAACTGCTGGCGCAGGGTGCGGAGCGTGTCGGTGTAACCGTGCGTGATCGAGTCCACCGCGTCCTCGCGCGTCGGGACGGGCAGCGCCAGATCACCGCTTAACCGATGGGCGAACGCTAGTTGAAACCGGTAGAAGCTGGGCATGACGGCGAATTCGGCGGCGGACAGGACGAAAAACTGGACCTGGGGGAAGAGGGCGCGGCTGTCGCGGGTGGCCTGCGTGACGCAGTTCTCGACGGCGTCCACGACCAGGAAAAAATCCAGGTCATGGGCCTCCTGCGGGCGGTCTGCGGCGGACCCATAAAGAGCCAGCAGGCGCAGATTGCCGCCTAGCCGTTTCGTGATGATGCTGGCAAGCTGCGTGATAACGTCGGCACTGGGCATGACGGCTTCCTCAGACGAAGGGGCGAATGGGAGGACAGGAAATGGCGGAACCGGTGGGATTCGAACCCACGAATGGAGGGTGCCCCATTACACGCTTTCCAGGCGTGCTCCTTCGACCAACTCGGACACAGTTCCCCAAGCGCCCTTTCCGCAATCGCCCTCCCGCCGAGGAAGCCCTCATGCCCCTATTGTATCACGCGGAAGGCCCGCGTGTCAAGTTCACCGCGCCATTTCGCAGGGCGATTGTATATGGAGGCCCAGCACTGGAAGTGCCGGGGGCTATATGCGATTACCCTGCGCCATTTCGGCTCAGAGAGTAGCCTGGCCCGTCTTCACGCCTGCCCTTTTCTTCGACTTGGCTTTTGCGCCGCTCACACGCGCGGCTTGTGCAGCAACCTCTCGCTTTGGCTTCAAGGTCACAAAATTGCCTTCAGGAAGAGTGGCGGCTTCAGCCTCTGCACGCGCCCCTTCCCGCAGACGGTCCTTGGAAGCCGCTTTGAGTAGTAATAGGTCGAATCCGGCAGGCGAAGTGACGCCTTTACCCACAACCGTCGCGCGGGCGGCAGCCAAGTGAGTAGGGCGTAGAGATGAAGACGCCTCTTCAACAGGCAAGATTATCACGGCATTGAATTCAACATTGCGAAACATCGTGAACTCTGGGGTGTCGTGCTTCTTGAAACCGAGGAGCGCAAGCGCTTCGCTTAACTGCTGAAAGGTGATAGCCTGCGGCGTCTGAGTTTCAGTCATGATGGTCAACCACTTTTTCTAGCTCCCGCTGAATCCCGTTCTTGTATTGTCGAAACCGCTCAATAGAAGCCTCATCAAGAATGTTCGTTTTGGGAAGTCGCACCGTCAGCGTAGCCTGCCCCGGCAGAAGCGGATGCGCCTTCATGCGCGTTAAATGAGCCTGCATATACAGCCAATAGCCTGCCTCCTGACGCGCATCCCAGACCACCAGGAAGACCGGCATTAGTTCCCGCCTCCACAGGTTGATGTCGGCCCGATCAAGCGTGAAAGAAATGGAGTCTCCGCCTTGCAAGACTTTGAGTTCATCGGTGGCCTTGAGCTGCATATAAACGTACCCGTTCTCAAAGGCTCCATTCTCGAAGGTGAACATCTGCAAGTCGTACCCGTAATCTTTTTCGACCCTCTGTACCGCGTGGCCTTGACGCAGGATCAGCCGCTCCACATGGTTGACGCTGAGGTCGGCAATGATATGTTCCCGTGTCCGAATTTTATACTCGGCAGGCGGCTGATTGTTCCTAGGTCTGCGTCCGGGTGTTCGTGGCATTGGAATCACAGGCTGCCCCACTGGGACAAGCCGCCAATCCCATTATAGCACGTTTCCCGGCAGCCTGCGCACGTCGTCGAGCGGGCCGGGGGAGCGTCTCTCTTGACATTCGCGCCGCAGTTTGCTATTCTATGCCGTACCCACTACCCGAAACCGACCCCGGAGGAAATCCTCATGTCCGACCTGACTGCTTCTTCTGACACCGTCAACACGCGCTTCGCCGAGGCCGCGCGCCGCTATCCCAACCGGCCCGCGCTTTCCAGCAAGCCGCATGGGAGCAAGACGTGGGAAGTGCTGACCTACCAGGACCTTGCGGAGCGCGTGCGGCAGGTCGCGCTCGGCCTGCGCGCGCTGGGCATCGGGCGCGGCGGCCGGGTGGCGATCCTGTCCGAGAACCGGCCCGAATGGGCCATTCTGGACCTGGCAACGCTGGCCGCCGGGGCGGTTTCGGTCCCCGTCTACCCCACCCTGCCCGCCTCGCAGGTCGCGCACATCCTGGCCGACAGCGGCGCGAAGGTCGCCGTCGCCGAGAACGCCAAGCAGGCGGCGAAGGCGATAGCAGCGCGCGAGGCTGCCCCCGATCTCGCGGTCATCATCACGCTGGACGAGGCCGCAGCCAAAGACGGCATCCTCTCGCTGGCCTCGGTCATCGCCGAGGGCGCGGGGGCGACGCCCGACGAGAGCTTCGAGGCGCGGCGCGACTCGGTGCGCCCCGAAGACCTGATGAGCCTGGTCTACACGTCGGGCACGACGGGCAGCCCGAAGGGGACGATGCTGACGCACGGCAACATGACGGCGGCTCTGGACGCCGCCAACCATCAGTTCCCGCAGTTCCAGCCGCCCAATGACGTGTTCCTGTCGTTTCTGCCGCTGTCCCACGTCTTCGAGCGCGTCACCTTCAATCTTTCCATCACGCAGGGCGCGCACACACGCTTCAATGACAGCATCTTCAAGCTGATGGACAATTTGGCCGAGCTGGCGCCGACCGTGATGCAGTGCGTCCCGCGCGTCCACGAGAGCATCCACGAGCGCGTCTCGGACGGCATCGCCAGGCTGCCCGACCGGCGCAGGACACTGACCTACTGGGCGCTGGGCGTCGGCGATTCGGTCGCGCGGCGGCGCAATGCGGGCCGGCCCGTCAGCCCCTTGCAGTTCCTCCGACACCTCGCCGCCGACAGGCTGGTGCTGTCCAAAATCCGGGCACGGTTCGGCGGCCGGCTCAAGTTCTTCGTCAGCGGCGGCGCTCCGCTGACCCCCAAGGCCGCCCACTTCTTCCTCGCCATCGGCATCCCCATCCTGGAGGGCTGGGGCCTGACCGAGACCACGGCGGCGGCAACGGCCAACCCTTCGGGCCGCGTCAAGGTCGGCACCGTCGGCCCCCGAATGTTTAACGTGCAGGTCCAAACGGCCCCCGACGGCGAGCTTCTGGTCAAAGGCCCGACCGTCATGCGCGGCTACTGGAACAACCCCGAGGCGACCGCCGACGTCATTGACGCCGACGGCTGGTTCCATTCCGGCGACATCGGCGAGATAGACAGGGACGGCTACGTCAAAATCACCGACCGCAAGAAAGACATTCTGGTCCTGGCGAACGGCAAAAAGGTCGCCCCCCAGCCCATCGAGACCCTGCTCAAGCGCAGCCCCCTCCTGACCGAAGTGGTCCTGCTCGGCGACGGCACGGGTACGGTCGGCGCCCTCGTCGTCCCCAATTTTGACACGCTCAAGACGTGGGCCAAAGAGCAGGGCAAGGACCTGAAAACGAACGAATCCCTGATCGCCGACGCCGGCGCCCGCAAGTTCATCAAGGCCGAGATAGACAAGCTTTCCAAGGACCTCGCCGACTTCGAGAAGATCAAGCGCATCGCCCTCCTCGACCACGCCTTCTCCCAGGAAGGCGGCGAGCTGACTCCGACGCTGAAGGTCAAGCGCCGCGTCGTCGCCGAGAAGTACGGCGTGCTGCTGGAAAAGGAACAGCCGACGGCCTAGCACCAACTCTGGTGTAGGGGCGCGATTCATCGCGCCCCTACAGGGCTTTACTATGAACAGCTTCAACGGCCTGGGCCTCGGCCCGCACAACCTTTCCTGGCTGTCCGATGCCCAATCCCGCTCCATCAGCGCCGAAAACCCGACGGGGGAGCGCGGCATGGGCGGCATGGCGACCGAAGGTACGGGCGCATCGTGCGCCCGCGACTTGGGGCAGGGATGGAAGGTCTCGCCGTCCCTGAACGTCCCCCCAGGGGAGACAATCACGCTGGCCGACATCGTGGGGCCGGGCGCGCTGCAATCCTTCTGGTTCGGCGGCTACGTCGGGCGCGATTTTGTCCTGCGAATCTACTGGGAGGGGCAGGAACAGCCCTCAGTCGAGTGCCCGCTGGCGGACTTTTTCGCCCTGCCCTGGGTGGCGCGCGGGGAGGAAGGCACGCGCGGGCCGCTGGTCCAGGTCAACTCACTTATGGTCTCGGTCAACCCCAACCGGGGGCTAAACTGCTTCTGGGAGATGCCGTTCCGCGCGCATTGCCGCATCACGCTCGAAAACCTGCACCCGACGGACGCCAAGACGATCTACTTCCAGATCAACTACACGCTCACCGACGTGCCCGACCAATGCGCCTATTTCCACGCCCAGTTTCGGCGCGTCAACCCCCTGCGCTACAAAGAGGTCTACACGCTTCTCGACGGCGTCCAGGGCCGGGGGCAGTATGTCGGCACGGCGATGGGCTGGGGCATCCACAATTCCGGCTGGTGGGGCGAGGGCGAGATCAAGTTCTACCTCGACGGTGACGGCGAATTCCCGACGATCTGCGGGACGGGGACGGAAGACTACTTCGGCGGGGCCTATGACTGGGAGGTGGACGGCCAGTACGTCCCCTACTCCACGCCCTACCTGGGGATGCACCAGGTCCTGCAGCCCGACGGGACGTACCGGTCCCAGCACCGCCACAGCATGTACCGCTGGCACGTCGTGGACCCCATCCGGTTCGGCTCGGACCTGCGCGTGACGATCCAGGCGCTCGGCTGGCGCGGCGAGGGCCGCTACCTCCCCGGCCAGCACGACATCTGCTCGGTCGCCTTCTGGTATCAGACCCTCCCCGCCGCCCCCTTCCCCCCGCTGCCGGACCGGGACGGGCTGGAAGTGACTTAGCCCATCGGAGACTACCCTGATGAAACGCTTTTTTGTCCTGCTTCTGCTGGCCCTACTGCTGTCTCAGGCGTCCGCCCATGCTTGCCTCAATGACCGGGACACATTGGCCGAGGAGATCAAAGGGCTGCCGGATGTCGTTCAGGTCGTCACGGGCCGCTTCGAGCGCAACCCGCCGCTTTACTATCAGATGCGGCTGGCGCGGGTCGCCGCGGAACTCAAAACCCATCCCACCCTGCTGTCCGATTATGATGATGCCGGGGTCGCCTGTGACCGCCTGGGGCGGGATGACGAGGCAATTGCATGGATGGACAAGAAGCGAGCGCGACTCCTTCAAGCGAACGCGGCTGACCCCGCCTTGAAGGAGCACTGGTATCGCTACAACGCTAACACCGGCACGTTTTGGGTGCATCGCTGGCTGCGCGCCGGAGCGAACCGCCACCGGATCGGGGAAGTCCAAAAGGCGCGGGAGTATATCGCAGAAGCCATCAAGATCAAGCCGGATGCCCACTTTGGCCGTGAGAAGTATCAGCTTCAGGTCATGGACTGGATTGTCAAGGGGCAACCTTACCTTTCCCCGAATACTTGGGAGACTGCCGTAGACTTTGATGGCCGCGCACGCATCGTCCCGCAAGCCGACCCGACAGCCTTTCTCTCCCACTCCATTTCTCTGGACAAAGACAGCACGAAAGCCTTATGCGGGCTTATCACGTTAGGCAGTGCGTGGGAGAGTGTGGACATTTTTGATGCGCTTGGTCATTCTTTGCCCTATCTCCGGGGACAACAACTCCGCTATTTGACCGAGCTGCGCTGCCGGGAGCTAATCGGCCAGGGGCACGGTTCGCTTGTTCCTGGTGCGCCAAAAGGCGAAGACCTCGTGAGGGCGATGCGATTAGACAAGACATATCATGCGCGCCAGAGCGAGGATGAGCGGCTTTACCGCCAGCTACGGGCGGAGGCGGACGATTGGCAGAAGAAACGCACGGACTATATGATGGCGCGGCTGACGGCGGGGCGTCACCCCGACACCGATCCATCGTTCTGGAACGACTACCATGATACCGGCCCGCCACAGATCGGCATTCCGTGGGAGCGCCGGTTTTACCTGACGTTAGGCCCGTTCTTGGGAATGCCCGAAGAGGTGTCCGATGTCCTGTGGCTCATGTTCCTCTTAGGATCGGGCCTCCTGTTGCGGCGATTTTGGCTTCGTCATAGGAAGGGCCGTACACCAAAGATCACCGGGCGAACGTAAGATAGTCCGGCACGGGCAGGAGAATGCCCCTCCCCTCGCGAACTAGACGCGCACATGGATACCGCAGACACCCCGCCGGTCTGGCCGCCGCCGCCCGCCGCTCCGCCTTCCCCGCCGCCCGCCGAAACCCGGACGCCGCTGACGCTGGCGGGCGTCCTCTGGTACAGCCTGGCGAACCTGGGCTACGGGATGTTCTATGCGTTCAATAATTTTGTGATTCCGCTCTGGCTCGGGGCATTTACCGGCAACGCTGTACTGCTGGGCCTTATGGGTGGCTCGCACTCGTTTGAAGGGGCGATTATCCAGCCCGTTGTCGGCTCCATCAGCGACCGTCTGAGCGGGCCGGGGGGCCGTCGGCGGCCTTTCATGCGGATCTTCATCCTGATCTCCGCCTTCTTCCTCCTGCTCGCCCCTGCCGCCGGTCATTTGCCGCCTGCAATCCGTCTGGTCAGCGTGATTGGATGTATTTTCCTGTTCACGATGACATTCAATGTCGCTGCCGACCCCTATCAGGCGCTCCTTGCCGATATCACCACGCCGGAACAGCGTGGTCGCGTGACGGGCTTCTGGTACTTCGTTGGGACACTCGGGCAGGTACTCATTCTTATCCTCCCCATGCCGAAGCGACTGCCACTGCACCTAAACCCCTTGGATGTGAAGTTTTTGATTGTCGCCGCCGTCATGCTCATCACGACGCTGCTGACATGTGCGAAGACTCGCGAGCCGATCGTGACGCCCCCTATGGAGACCCCGCGCGGCCACCGCGACGACATCAGGATTGCCCTGGCGGGGCTGCGGACGCTGCATCAGGGGCGGCTGTTCATGGGAGTGTTCTTACTCTACGGCGCGGGCGTCGGGGCGGTCACCCCCTTCCTCAGCACGTTCATCAAGCGCATCACCCACTGCACGGATATGGTTTCGCTATTGATCTCGGCGTTGCTGCTGATCGCGACCGGCGTCGGCAGTCTCCTGTTCGGCCCGCTGGTCAACAGGCTTGGGCCGAAGCGACTGCTGATGTTGAGCATGGCTCTCATCGCGGCGGCCGCCGTGAACGGCCTATGGGTCACGTCCATACCCCAGGTTGCCCTCGTGTTGAGCCTCGCGGGATTGGGGATCGGCGCGCAGAACGCATCGTCATACCCGCTGCTCACCCGGATTGTGCCGCCCAAAGAGATCGGATTTTATGTCGGCTTGCAGACGGCGGCGGCCTCCCTGGCGGGACCTGGCACCGTCGCGCTTACGGGAACCTTGATTAACCATAGCGGCTATCGGGTCATCTTCACCGTCTGCGCCGTCTGCGTGGGGCTGGCCTTCGCGGCCCTGTCGCGGCTGCGCGAGCGGGAGGCGGTGGGCGAGGTGGCGGCCCGGATGCAGGAGATCGCCCCCTAGCCCCCAATTCTGGGGGAACAGGATAAGGAGCACACTCCCTTCTGCCTCCCCCAGAATTGGGGGCCGGGGGCTATCCTAACAAACGACACCATGATCTACTTCCTCAGCTATCCTTTCCTGTTCGTCCTCGCGCGCCTGATCCTGCGCGTCCTGGGTCGCCTGCGGTCGAGTGGTGAGGGGAATGTCCCGCGCCGGGGCGGCGTCCTGTACTGCCCGAACCACATCAGCGACGCCGATCCACCGACGATTTTCGTCACCGCGCCGCGCCGCTGCTGGATGGTTGGGAAGCAGGAGATCTTTGAAATCCCATTTCTGGGGCCGTGGTTCGCCCAGTTACAGGCGATCCCGATCCAGCGCGACAGCCCGGACCGGGCGGCCCTGCGGCGGATCGAGCAAGTGCTGAAGGGCGGCGAGGCCGTCCTGCTGTTCCCCGAAGGCCGCGCCTCCGAAGACGGCCGCTTGCAGCGCCTCCAGCCGGGCGTCGCCCTGGTCGCTCTGCGGACGGCAACGCCAATCATCCCCATCGGGCTGGAGAACGTCAACGGCGTCCTGCCCTACGGCGCTGTGGTTCCCCGCTGGTCCCCCCGCCCCGTCGTCGTCACCTACGGCCCGCCCATCCGCCCGCAGGATTTCGGCAGTCTGCCGCGCGGCAAAGCCGTCGAGGCCATCACGCAGAAACTCGGCGAGGAACTGGCGCGTCTGACGCATCAGCCGCCTCCGCCCGATTCACGTTCCGCCCGATTCACGTCCGGTGGCTTAACCAAAACTTAACCTAACTTTAATCCTGTCTTAATCAAAACTCTCCTTGTCTGCCAGTAAACTATGAGGGACCGCAGACAGTGCAAGCGGCCACTTCAAGGAGAAAGAAAACACCATGCACATTCCCGTGCCCCCCCGCGCCGGACGGCGAATGGGCTTCACGCTCATCGAACTGCTCGTCGTCATCGCCATCATCGCGATTCTCGCCGCCATCCTGTTCCCGGTCTTCCAAAAAGTGCGCGAGAACGCCCGCCGCACCACCTGTGCGTCCAACTTGAAGCAGATCGGCACGGCGACGCTGCAATACAACCAGGACTACGACGAGTCCTATTACGCCCACCGCTATAACTGCCCCGGCGGCAGCTTCTGTAACCCGCTAATGGGCGAAAACGGCGGCCCCGCCCCAGTCGGCGCCATCCAGGGCCAGGCCCGGCAAAAGACCTTCTGGATCTCCATCCTCCAGCCCTACCTCAAGAGCTATGATGTCTTCAAATGTCCGTCCAACCCCAATCCGTGGACGCTGTATGACGCACAGAACCCCAATACGAACTGCGCGGGGAGTCCGAGCGGCGCGAACGGCTGCGGCGGCGTCGGCTATGGCGGCGAGAACAGCTATGGCCATAACGATGCGTGGATGAGTCCCGCCGGCGGCTACCTCGGCTCCAGCGGCGCTCCTTACGTTGTCACACTAGCACAGGTTCCGCGCCCGTCCAGCACGATTCTGGTCACCGATGCAAGCTACTATGGCGTCTGCCCGGACGTGCAGAACCACAGCAGCCTGTTGAAGAACAACATCGGCTCGCCAAACGATGGCCCTTGTGCTGCCGGAGGGACCTGCAACAGTGATGCCGGCTTCCTGACTGGCCAGGGCACCTTTTACGCCAACTACTGGAAGAATATCGGCAACGGCAACTGGAGCTGGGGCGGCGCAACCCTATCGGACGCAGATGCACTGAACAAAATCCCGACGCGGCACACCAGCCTGATCAACTGCCAGTTCGTGGACGGCCACGTCAAGGCGATCCGTTATGAGCAGGTCGTCGGCGACATCTGCCTCTGGACGAACGACCTGAACGGCCCGCACCCAAACTGCAACTGACCCCGCACAGCCCCCTCCTGGCCGCACACAAACCGGCCCGCGACCACCCCGGTCGCGGGCCGTTTCTCCGTCTCCCCCCCTAGCCCACAAGAGATAGGAGCAGAGGCCCCGGCACTGGAAGTGCCGGTCTACTCGCAAGTGGAAGTGCCTCCGGCACTGAGGAGAAGCCCCCGTAGGGGCAGGGCTTGTCCCTACCCTCTTTCTTCAGTCGCGGAGCGACTTTCATTCCATAGTAGACCGGCACTTCCAGTGCCGGGGCCTCTGCTCCTATCTCACAGCACGCGGAACGCCTGCCGCAGCGCCAGATCCGCCTCATACGCCTTGACCTCGCGCACCCGGCGGTCGCCGTCCCATCCCAGCAGCCCCGCCATCGTTTCGAGGATGACGGGGATGGCGGAGCGCCCCCCGTCCGCAGTCCATGCCAGGGGTGTCCGGCGCTGGAGGAAATCGCGCACGGTACGGCATTCCTCCTCGGCCACCGCCCATTCCACGGCGACACGCAGGGCCGGGTCGTCAGGAACCTGCGCGCCGACCGCAGGGACGGCGAGCGTGGGCAATGGCTGGGAGGCGGTGCGACAGGGAGGCGTGGAGAGCGCGCGGCCCAGTTTGCGGCAGGCCAGGTCCACCGCCTCCTCGGCGATGGCACGGACATTCGTCACGCGGCCCCCGGACACTGTCACCAGACCGTCCTGCGCGCCCCCGTTCGCCGCGTGGTCCCGGATATCATAGGTCGGGGGGGCGACGCCGAAGGAAGCGGCGTGGGGCGGCAGGGGGAGACGCACGGCGGCCTGCGCGCCGGCCGGATCGTCCCAGGCGACGGTCGGCAGGAAGTCGCGGACGAGGCGGACGAGGGCGGCGACTTCTTCCCCGGTGGCATGGGCAGTATCCAGGTTTCCCGTGAAGTCGGTCTCGATGCTGCCGATCCAGGACCCTTGGGGCCAGGGCATCACTACAAGCAGCCGTCCCTCTTCTTCACGCGGGAATACGAGGATGTCCTCGCGCCCCGGCAGTGGCGGCCCGATGATGGAAACGCTCTTGCTCAGGCGGGGCTGGTTTCCCGGAGGGGCCTCCAGCTCGAACTGCCAAGCGCCGACGGAGGCGACTACGAGATGGGCATCGGTCCGGCCGCTCTCGCCGGTGAGGCGGTCCGTCCAGCGGACGCCCACGGCGCGCTCCCGGCCCCGGCCGGCCGACTCCCAGCACAGCGTCTCCACGCGGGTGTGCGTCCGCAGGGACGCTCCCTGTCGGCGGGCGTCCAGCGCGAGTTCGAGCGCCAGCCGCTCGATCCGAGGCACGACGGCTTCCCAGACCAGCGCGGCCCCCGCCAGCCCCTCGGCCCGCAATCTCGGCGCGCGCGTCCGCGCCTCGGACGGGGACAGGAGCTGATGCACGGGCAGGAGCGGATGCATGGGCAGGGACGGGTCGAAGCCCAGCGCGTCGGTCAGGGCCAGGCCCGCCCGCAGACGCGCCTGGGCCAGCACTCCCTGACTATAAAAGGGAATCAGGCAGGACTGCGAGTGGACCAGATGCGGCGCGACCCGGCGCAGGATTTCACGCTCCCGGATGTCCTCACGGACGCGCGTGAAGTCCAGTGTCTGCAAGGCGTTCAGCCCGCCCGTGACCAGCCGGCTCCCGCGCGAGGTGGCCCCCGCGCCGAAATCCTCCTGCTCGAACAGGCAGACGGACAGGCCGCGCCCTGCCGCGTCCCGCGCGACGCTCGCTCCGAGCAGCCCGCCGCCGATCACGACGATGTCGTACATGGGTCAGATTATACCCGGTACGCCCGGCCCGCCCGGCCGCCCGCCGCGTCGCAAAAGAAAAGCCCGGCCCCATAAGGGAGGCCGGGCTTGCCTGACGCGGCTACTTCTTCTGCGCCGCCTGTTTCTTGTGCTGGGCTTCCAGGTCTTGCTCCGCCTGGGCGTTCCCCTCGACCGCGTAATCCTTCATCATCTTGTCCACCGCCGCCCGCGTCCCGGCATCCCCGTACAGCGCCGCCGCCCGGAAGGCGTCCCGCGCCTCCCGCAGATGGCCCGCCCGACCTGCAATGGTCTTCGCCTTGTAGAAATAAGCTAGGCCCAGATTCGGCTGTAACCGAATTGCCTCCTCCAGATGTGCCGCTTCTGCTTCACGGTCCTGCGTCTTGATCGCGATCCCGGCGTGCGCCAGCGCTTGCAGGCAACGCGGAGTGTAGGGAACCTGACCGGGGGCTAAACCAAATGCTGGCAGCAAGACCGGGATGTTTTGTTTGCCGTCCATGTAGTTGATCAGAGGCACCGCATGGTGATAGACCGCCAGCGCCTCGTCGGCGTAGCCCGCCTGGCTTAACAGGAGAGCGAACTTCATCAGTCTTTCCGGATTGGTCTCACCAAAGCCTTTGTCAGCCGGATTGGTGGAGTAGACAACCTTACGATAGAACCCTATCTCTGCGTTGGTGTCCCCGGCGACGCGGCTGCACTCGGCCATGCCGTAGAGAGCATCAGGATTGGTCGGATACTGATCCAGCGCCTGCTGATAGCAGTCCTGCGCGTTCTGCCAGTCGCCCTGTTTGGCGAAGTCGTTGCCCGCCTTCGAGAGCTTGTAGCTGCGGTTGCTGGCCAGCATAAGCTGCTGTAATCCAGGCGGGAGTACGATATGCCCCGCGCCGCCGTATACTGGAGTGCTTTGTGGGCCGGACTGGGCCATGCTAGGGTCACCCAGCGGGGAATCGGCTACGATGGCGAGAAGAACGATTAGCCAAAACTTCATTTCCTTGTCCCTTCGTGTTCGTGATGTGTCGTATCCATGGTGTCATGGATAGAGTTGATCATTGGCCGTAAGAATCAGGTTCCATTGCGGGGGATCCTTCTTACACCCCGCCCGTCCCGCGCGACGCTCGCGCCGAGCAGCCCGCCCCCGATCACGACGATGTCGTACATGCCCCTGATTATACCCGATTCCACCCGGCCCGCCTTGCCGGCGGGCCGCAGAAGAAAAGCCCGGCCTCTCCCAGAGAGGCCGGACTTGTCGGACGCTGCTTCTTTACTGCTTCTTCTGGGCTGCCTGTTTCTTGTGCTGGTCTTCCAGGTCTTGCTCCGCCTGGGCGTTCCCCTCGACCGAGTAGTCCTTCATCATCTTGTCCACCGCCGCCTTCGTCCCGGCGTCGCCGTACAAGGCCGCCGCTCTCAGCGCGTCTCGAGTCTCCCGGTCATGACCCGGTCGGCTGACGAGGGCCTTACCTTTGTAGAAGTAAGCCAAGCCAAGGTCAGGCTGCAAGTGGATCGCCTCCTCCAGATGCCCCCGCTTCTCCTCGTCGCTCAAGAACTGGTTGTCAATCCCCGGTACGCCGAGGCCCAGATGTGCCAGGACTTGTAAGCGCCGCGAGGTATAGGGCACTTGGCCCGGCCCCATGCCGAGCAACGGCAGCAGAAGAGGCAGGTTCGGCTTCCCATCCATGTAGTTGAGTTCGACTGCCGCATGATTGTAGACCGTCCGCGCCTCGGCCGCATGACCGGCTTGGTTCAGTACCAGGGCAAACTTCATCAGCTTGACCGTATCGTTGGTACGGAAAGCGTCCTCGCCGGGATGAACGGGAGAAACGGAATAGAACGCTTTGCGGTCGTACTCGATCTCCTGAGTGGTGTCCCCGGCGACGCGGCTGCACTCCGCCATGCCGTAGAGCGCGTCGGCGTTGGTCGGATACAGGTCCAACGCCTGTTGATAACTGTCCTGCGCGTCCTGCCAGTCTCCCTGTTTGGCGAAGCCGTCGCCGCGTTTGGACAGTTCCAGGCTGTCGTGCATGGTAGATATGATCCTGTCAAAGATGACAGGGGGATTGGACTGAAGGCGTACCGGCTCCTTCTTGACCGGAGACTGCGCGGAAGCCATGCTGATCAGGAGTAGAACAGAAGAGGCGGTCACGGCGACTGATTTCCATAATCTCATTTGCTTGTCCTTTTGATTCTAATTGGGTCCCACTGGATGAAATCCATTATCAGTGACGACTGAGTTCCACTGTGGAGGATCGCTACTATTAGTTGCGGATTGCGGTGCGCTGGCACTACCTGCTGCACTCCAATGGCCGTAGATGTCCTTCTCAGCGATGCCACTCCAGCTCCAGTCGAGTTTTTGCAGCGGCACCCAAACTCCACCGGGCGGACGGTACATGACCCAGGTGCTAAAAGAGTCTGCCGCACTGGACTCGTACCAGTCAGTGCCACCTCCATCTAAGTCATCAGCCTCATAGGGCTGCTTTGGGGTGTCGCCGGAAGCGCCGGTTGTGCTTGCATCCCAGATATAACCATCTGGGAAAGTTGTCATGGTGGTGTTCCCATTTGCGTCCGTGCCAGCTCCGACTTGATACGGAAAATGGCCGTCCAGTCCCCGACCCGGCAAGACCCAATTGGGACTCCCATCGGGATTAGGTTGGTTGATTGCGTGGTAGTAGTTGTTCGGCTTCCCATTGATAGCATTACGTGTTATTCGGCGGGATGGGGTAACGAGTTGAGCCATACATCCTGACCCCCCAGAAAATGGTGAGGGCACAGTTATGTTAATTGGATACCAAAGCTCATTAGCTTCAAATTCCTGGTTAGCAGGGTCATCTCTGAACCCTACCCCTGGTGTCGATTGGTTCGTCCCCCAGCTTGCCTTGGGCTTGACTGATTTGATGTTGGGTGAAGTCGCGGTCAGGGGCAACTGTGTCCCATCGGGACATACGATCGTGGCGTTGCAGGTGATGGTGATCGTGTCAGCCGACTTGTCGTAGCAGCCGAACTGAGGCTGGTTGGTATACTTGGGGTCGTCGGAGAGCAGGATCAACTGATGGCTGGGCAGATGTTCATTGTAGGTGTAGAACACGTCGCCCGTCGCCGACCATTGGTAGCCTGTCCCGCCGGGGGGCGCATAGACGCCGAAGCCTTGGGGGAGGTTCAGGCCGGCGGACACCGCCTGCCCCGTCAGCAGTTCCAGCCCATTGCCGGTGGGGGTCGGCCCGCTGGGGTCCACGGTGATGGGGTAGACGGTGAAGCCAACGGTACACTCGCCCCCGGTCCAGTCCCAGTAGCCGGGGCCACCGCCTCCGGGGTAGCCTCCCCCTGGGTAGCCGCCGCCGGGGTAGCCGGCCGTCTGCCAGGTGCTGGTCGGGTTTGAGGCGCTCGGCGAACAGGTGACCGTCACCGTGCCCGAAGTACTGCTCTTCTGGACCAGGTGGTAGCCCTGCGAGACATACCCGTTGCTGGAGGGGACCTCTGAGTCGCCCAGCCCGTCACTGGCCGAACCCGCCGGGCCGGGGGGCGGGTTGGGGCCGCCCCACAGCGAGTTCTCCCAGGCGTAGCCACATTCCACGACGTTGAGCTGCTGGGGCGGCGGGTCGGACTGCATAGTCTGGCCGGTGGCGGGTATCCAGGTCAGCGTGGCGGTGATGGTGCCGGAGGTGCTGCCGTTAATCTCGTTGCTTCCGCCGCCGCCGTCGCCGCTGCCAGCAGCGGGCCAAGGGTCGCTGTAAGGGGTGCTCAGGCCATAGGAAGGGGTGTCGCGGAGGGCGTAGCTCCAGGTGCCGGTCTGGGAGTAGGTGATCTGCCAGTAGTGGCCGCCACCCGACCCGCCGCCGGGATAGCCGCCGCCGGGATAGCCGCCGCCGGGATAGCCGCCGCCGGGATAGCCGCCGCCGGGATAGCCGCCGCCGGGATAGCCGCCGGGATAGCCGCCGCCGGGGTACTGCGCCTGTGCAGGCTGGGGAGTGGCGAGAGCGGCCAAGAAGGCGGCCAGGGTAAAGAGGCTCAGGACGCTAACAGCGGCCCAGGAGCGGCAACGAGCCAGGAGCGGCAACGAGCCAGGAGCGGCAACGAGCGCACGACTATCATTCGCATGACGATCCTCCATTGGAAAAGCGGCAGACAGAACAGACAGGAAACGGCCGACGTTACACCATTGTATCACAAGTGATGTGTGGCGTCAAGAACTATTTTTCGGCACAGGATTTTCCTCTATCTGCACCAAACTAAAGCGACGGTTTCTTAATGTTCTCTTTACATTCGATAGGTATACTTCTCCCCTAACCACGTCACGCCTGAGAGGAAACCGCCATGCCGCCGTCCCCACTTCCGCCGCGCGTCAGCCGTCGCCGGGGCTTCACGCTCGGTTTTACTTTGATCGAGCTTCTCGTCGTCATCGCCATCATCGCGATCCTCGCCGCCATCTTGTTCCCCGTCTTCCAGAAGGTCCGCGAAAACGCGCGCGCCACGGCCTGCCTGTCGAACGAGAAGCAGATCGGGCTGGGCGTCCAGATGTACGTTCAGGACAATGACGAGCGCCTGTTTTTCCGCTCCAATGACAAGAACTCCCGTTCAGGGGCGACGATCAGCCTGAACGAGTCGCGGTGGTGGAACCAGCTCATGCCGTTCATCAAGAGCAACGCCGTGTTCACCTGCCCCAGCGACAGCACCCCGACGCCGAGCGCGGACGTGAACGGCAACAAGGTCATCCCGCGCTCCTACATCGCCTGTGCCGCGGCGGAGAGTCTTTCGCTGGCCCAGATTGACGATCCGGTGGAAACCATGGTCGTCGTGGACAAATGGGAGACGGATTCCGGCGGCGCCGTCACGGATAGCTGGATCGAAGCCTTTAACGGCGACTTTGACCCTGATTATGGCGGCGACCGGACGCGGATGTTCAAGGCGGGAAACCGCCACAACGGCCGTGCCAACTGCGTCTTCTTCGACGGGCACGTCAAGTCCTACAACTCGGCCACCATCCAGAACAGCAAAGACCTGACCGGATGTGCGCTCATTTATAAGTATCCCGATACAGAAATGAGCACGACGCTTCCCAGCACAGCGCCTACCGAGCCGAACATCTGCAACACGTTCACCTACCCCTAGGAGCCTCCGACATGACCCGAACGCACACGGCGGCGCTGGCCGCCCTGAGCCTGCTCACCCTCCTGCCCGCCGCCCAGGCCGCCCACCGGCACCACGGCCGCAAGATGGTCGCCTACGACGCCAAAGACAAGCGCGACTATTCGGTGGCTTACGCGCGGGTGCACGGGATGCACGACCGGGGCGGCGACCTGCTCACCATCGTCCCCCTGTCGCGTCTGCCGCGAGAGGCCAAAGAGAGCCGGGCGATGCACGGCGCGAAAATCTAGTGCCCGCCACGAAGAAGGCCGCCCACTGCATGAGCAGTGGGCGGCCTTTTCTTGTGTCCCGGCGCGGAAACAGGGCTTACGGGGCACGTTTAAAGAACATCTCTGAGCGTTAGACTGAGGGAGCGGCGGCTCTGGCCGGACTGCACTACGAGCGTCACTTTCGTCCCGACCTCTTGCCGAACCAGCGTATACAGCTTCGCGGCGACGAGTTGCGCGGCGTCCTGACCGTTGATCGTGAGCACCGAATCACCCATCTTGAGACCGGCCGCCGCCGCCGGGCTGCCCGGCGCGACATTGGTGACAGTCCATCCTGGCCCATGGCTTTTCAGTTGAAGCCCGCTTCGGTTGTAAACATCTTTCTGGCCGTAGTTCTGATTCTTCTCGAAGATAATCTGCTGGCGGCTATAGTCGAAGATGAGGTTGAACTGCTTGAGGATGCCGATGCCGACGTTGCCCGACACATAGCGGTCGGCATCGAAGCCCGCGTTCTGCTGGGAAAGGCGGGTCAGCGGGGCCTTGACCTGCACCACGCCCCGCCCGTCCGCGCCGAAGAGGGTCAACCCGCCGGCCCGCGTCATCACGCCGTGCGTCGCGCCGCCGACGGCGTGCCCGCCGTAGGGGATCGTCGCCCCATACTGCTCGACCAGGCCGTAGCGCTTGGCGAAGGGGGCGATCAGGAGCAGGGAGCCGTCATCGCCGGTGTCGATAGTGAAGACCCCGGCGATGCCGTCCACGGAGCCACTGACCTCGGGCTGGTTGTCCTGGAAGTGGAAAGGAACGACCGCGCCGCTGCCGTGGTAGACGAACGCATCGGGCCGCGTGAGCGTCAGGGTCTGCCGGTCGAAGTTGATGCTCACCACGAACCGCTGGAGGATCTGTAAGCCCACGAGGGTCTTTTCAGGCGCGTCTTTGAAGAGGGAGAAGACCTTGTAGACCTGGTCCGTCAGGTGGAGTCCCCCGATATCCACGCTGTTCACGAGGACTTTGCCAGTGGTCACAAAGCCTTCACCCCCGCCGCCTTCCTTGACGGAGCCTTTCGGCGTCAGCCCCAGCTTCTTGGCGAGTGCCGGCTGGAGGATGTAGTTGCCGCCCGAGTCGAACTCCGCCGGGAACGGCCCCGAGCCGTTGATCCTGACCGGCAGCATGAGTTTGTCGTCCAGGAGCTGGAAGGGGACCGTCGTGGATGTCTGGCCGCCCCGGAATCGGAAGTCGGATACGGGTGGGGGTGGGAGCGCGAACTGGTCCGGGGCGGGAGGCGCATTGATCGCGACCGCCTGCACCGTGTCCACTTGATCGAACTGTGCGTCACCATCCCCAGTGCGGACGGTGAAAGGCAGTTTGACCCCCTCAACTGTGTGGTAATCCAGCAGGCGGACGATCTGCACGTCCTCCCCCTGCTGCTCCACGAAGCGGTCAATCAGGTGCGTCCCCTGGTCAATCCACATGCTGAACGGGCGGCCCGCCTGCGGTGTGAGGCGGAGCACGTCGAACGTGCGCCCTCCCTCCCGCTGCGGCCCGGCGTCTTCCATCGTGGCGGGTCCGCGCTCCGGGAACCAGTAGGCCAGGCTTTTCTGGTAGGCCGCATTGACCGCCCCCTGCCGCGCGTCCTCATCGCCTAGGACGTAACTGTGTCCGCCTCTGGCCTGCGTCCAGACCGATACGCCGTCGAAGCCGTCCGCGCCGGAGGTCAGGGGCAGTTGGTAACGGGTGACGTAGCGGCCGGCGCGCACGTCGTCCCACTCGTCCGAGGAGCCGGTCAGCCCCCCGGAAACCGTCATGGACTGAATGTGCAGTGTGCGTATGCCGTTCCAGGCGTCCCCGCCCGACGCCTGCTTGGCCTGCGCCAGAATTGTGGTCGTGTTTGAGGAGGGCGCAGACGGGCCGGCGGGCTGTGCCACGGCAGCGCCTGACGCCAGCCAGAGGGCCGCGAGCGCATAAAGATGAGCTTTCATGCTGTGATGATACCGCCGCGCTCGCTCCCCTGTCTTGTCTCAGGGAAACGTTCTATCACGGGCGCAACTCCAAACCGTTCAGCCTGAGGCGCGGATGCGCCGGTATTCCGCCGGGGTCACTCCGATGGCGCCTTTGAACGTCCGGGAAAAGTGGCTCTGATCGCAGAAGCCGACGGCCAGGGCGATTTCCCCCAATGACATGTGAGAGGCGGCGAGATGGCGGCAGGCGGCCTCGACCCGGAGGCGCCGCACATACTCCCCGACAGTGCATCCGTGCCGGCGGCGAAAGACGCGCGCCAGATGAACCGGATGCACCCGAACACCCTCCGCCACGGCGTCAAGCGCCAGAGGCCCGGAAAAGTGGGCGCGGAGGAATTCCTCGGCCTGGCGCAGCCACGCGGGGGATTCCTGCGGCGCCTCTTTGACCAGGCGGCGCGAAGCCGCGGCCATGATCTCCAGGGCCAGCCCTTCAATCGCAAGTAATGCCGCGTCATCGCCCCGACAGAACTCGGCGTAAAGCCGTGCGCCGAGCAGTGACGGGACGCCGCCCTGAAAATCCACGGGAGTGTCCAGGATGATGGAATGATCACGCACCGATTGGAGGCGGGGCTGCTCCACCTCAATGCATAAGATACGGGCCTCGGTCGGCTGGTGCTTGTCGGAATGTACCTCCCCGGAGGGATGAAAGATGAGCGTGGCGGCTTCGCAGGATCGGGTGCGGCGCTCATAGGCTTCGGTGTAGCCCCCTCTGAGGACGAGGCAGAAATTCGCCAGTTCGTGGGAGTGCGGAGGGATGGCAAGGGAGGGCGGGTAGACGGTCTCGGAGATACGCAGTCCGGACACGGCCATGCGCCGCACGGTGTTCCCGCAAAAGACGCCGGCCGGAAGTTGGTTACTCATAGCGGTTTTCCTCAGGGAGCGTTTGGCGGGGGCATAAGCGCGTGCCCACATCTGCAGCCGACGATTTGAGATATGATACCACCGCGCGAACCACTTTATCAAATGGCAAGGAGGCGACGCCAAAACGGGGGAAGCCCCGCGTCCACTGCTTGGACGCGGGGCTTTCTGTGTGCGGGGGACGACGGCGGCTAGTCGCTGTCGCTGTCTTTGGCGGCCGTATGGGCAGCCGCCGTGGGGGAGGTCGGGCGGGCGAGGCTCAGGCCGCTGTGGCGCGGCGCGGGCACCTTCGCGTTCATGCCCTTAACGCTCTTCCACTCCATCTCCGTCAGCAGAGCGGCGGGGGCGCTGTCCGGGTGCTTGAAGTCCAGCTTGCCCGACAGCTTTGCCAGGTGGTAGGCCATCGTACCCGGCTTCAGGGCCGACATCTTGGGGTTGGTGTCCGTGATGATCGCCTGGGGCGGCAGGACGGCCGTGTAGGGTGCGGTGTTGCTCGGCGCGGTGTCGAAGTCCAGGATAGGGGTCGCCACGGCGTCGTACTGGCTCATCGGCGGCAGGCCCAGCAGCACCTCCATCGTCTTGAGCACGCTGTCGGTGTTGTAGAACGTGTGGTCCACCGACGAACGCTTGATGTAGGGCGAGATCACATAGCAGGTCGAGCGATGGGCGTCCACATGGTCCGGCCCGTCCTGGGCGTCGTCCTCGATCACGAAGATCGCTGTGCTGTTCCAGATCGCGCTGTGGCTGACCGCGTCCACGAGCTGGCCGACAGCATAGTCGTTGTCGGCGACATGTGCCTGCGGCGAGGCCTTGCCCGGCGTCAATCCCACCGTGTGGTCGTTCATGAAGCGAACCATCAAGAATGCCGGAACGGTGTTCGATGCCACCTGCGCCTGGAACTCGCGGTTCCATTCAGTGAAGCGGCTCTTGGCGCCGAACGCCCCGTAGGCGGTCGTCGGGTAGCCCTGGAAGCCGTACAGGCTCGGCGCGTCGCTGTCTGGGTAGAAGCCGTCGAAGCGGCGGAAGTCGAAGTCGGTGATGCCGTTGGCCGCCGGGTTCAGCGCGCCGGACGTGTAGCGGCCCGGCGGCAGCAGGCCCGTGGCCGTCGGGTAGTTGTCCGGCAGGACCGGGCCGACGTTCGGCAGGGACACGCCGAACGAGGTGAAGAAGCCGTAGTTACGATACGACAGCTTGGCATTGGCGACCAGGTCCCAGATATGTCCGGCGGGCGCTTCGGCGACGTCCGTGATCGGCGGTGCGCCCCCAGGGAACAGGACGGAATTCGTCTTGCCGTTGGGGTCTTTGGCCGCAAAGCCGCCCACGAGGTAGCCGTTGTTCTGGCCCTCGAAGTCGTAGTTGCGACCCCGGCTGCTGTAATTATAGGGCAGGTTCTTGATGACGTACTCGTTGGCGATGCCTTGCGTGGACCACGGCCAGCCGTCGCCGGACGCCTCGCCGCAGTCGTAGAAGTTGTCCAGCAGCACGAAGCGAGACGCCAGGGCGTGCAGATTGGGGGTTACTTTCTGGCCGAAGATCGCCAGGTCCGGCTCGCCGTTGCCCTGGGGCAGATCGCCGAGCACCTGATCGTAGGTGCGGTTCTCCTTGACGATGTAGATGACGTGCTGGATGCCGCCGCTCGTCAGGCCGATCTGATCGAGCGGGGCGGGCACGTTGCCGACTTCCGCCAGGCGGTTGTTGGCGATCACCTGACGGGTCTGTGCCGAGAGCTGCACGGAATTGGGAACCGGCAGGGTCTGCACCTGCCCTTCGATGATGTTCAGGTCGTAATACCGGCCGACGCTGTCGGTGCTCTTGCCGCCCGGCAGGTCATAGACCTTGTGGCCGGGGTTGGGGTTCCGGGTCTTCGTGCCCTTGGCGTCGGCAACCAGAATTTGCTTCTTGAAGGGGGAGGCGACTACAGCGGTGGGATACCAGCCTGCCGGGATGTAGCCGGACACGCTGCCCGCCGCCAGGTTCACCACGGCCACGGCGTTCATGTCGCCCAGCGTGACGTACAGCGTCCCTTCGTCGGGAGACAATCCCAGGCCCGTCGGCGTCGCGCCGGCCAGACCGCGCGTGCCGTCGGGCCGGAGCAGGACCGTGGCGGCGGCGCTGTTGTCCGCCGTGTTGAAGACCGAGACGGTATCGGAGTGGGCGTTGGCGACGTAAAGCTTGGTCTGCGCCCGGTTCAACAGCAGCGCGTCCGGGTGTGCCCCCGTTGGCAGAACGCCGGTCGCCGCCGTGGCCGTCGGGGTGGATGCATTGAAGACATACACCGCGCCGTCGCGCTGGCTGGAAACGTAGACGCGGCTGCCGTCGCCCAGCGCGGCGACGGCGAGCGGGAAGGAATTGGGCGGCGGGGCCGGCGGGGTCGGCCCCGGCACCGGCCCGACCGGGAGGCGGGCGACCTCGACGGCGGGACTGACGGACGTATTATAGACCAGAAGCCGGCCGGGCTGCGTGACCGGCCCAAGTGGATCCGGCCCGCCATAATACTCGTTGACGGCCACATACAGGTAGCCGCGCGCGTCGGTCGCCAGGCCCGCCGCGAAATCGCCGGGTTTGAGGGCGACCGTGCCGGCCGGGGTCAGGACGCCGCCCGCGAGGCTGTACACGCCGACGGCGGCGCTGCTGCCCTGCGAGGCGTACAGGGTGTAGCTGCCGTCGGCGTTGGCCGTGGGCGCGAAGGCCAGCCCGTAGTAGAGGTTGACCTGTTTCGGGTCGGAGGCGCTCAGGGCCGTCTGGTTGGTTTGCAGCTTCTGGTTCACGTCCGTCAGGAACGGCGTCTGCGAGAGCAGCGCGCCGGTCCGGGTGTCCAGGACCGACAGCGCCTGGCGGAAGCCCATATTGGTGGCGACGGCGTACCGGCCGTCCGGGCTCAGGACCATGTGCATCGGCAGGCTGCCGACATTGGCCTGGACGCCGAGCGGCGGCTGGGTGATGCGTTTGCCCGTGACCAGCGGGTTGGTCGTGGGCGACTGCGCAAGCAGCGGGGAGCCGAGCAGGGCGACAGCGGCGGCGCCGAGCAGGGCGCAGGCGTTGCGCTTACGGATTATTCGTTTGCAAAACATCAATGTCTCCAGGAAGGCGAAAAAGCCCCGGCTGAGGCCAGCCGGGGCATGGGGCGTTACCCGTCCGAGTCGCGCGGCGCGGCGGCGTTGACCAGCTTGAGCGCGGCCTGGTAGAGCCGGGCCTGCGTCGCGCGGTACTGGGCGGCGCGCAGGTGGTTCTTGCGGACGGCCGCCTTGTGCAGATCATCGGCAGCCATCGAGAGGCGGGCCAGCGCGCCCAGGCGGCGGCTGTCGCGATCCGGGGCGCTCGTGTCCAGGTGGGCGACCAGCGCCCAGACGTGCTTGCCTTCGGGCGTGGCCTGGTACTTGGCCTCGCGGGTAAACGAGGGGGCCAGCTCGGCCTCGGTGATGCCGTTGTAGGTGGGCTGGAACATGTCGCGCAGGTCGGTCGCGAACAGGTCGCCGTAGTTGTTCGGCGGCAGGCCCAGCAGCAGCTCCTCGGTCTTGACGATGGAGGCCGTGACGTAATGCTTCGGCGCGACGTAGCTGGGCTTGGCGAAGGGGCTGACCACGATCAGCGGGGTCCGGTGTGGGTGGATGTGGTCCAGCGTGGACTGGGCATCGTCGTAGGTGATGAAGATCGCGCTGCCGCTGTCGTCGTTGTTGCTGACGCCATTCGTGGTCGTCGGCGGCGTGTAGTAGACCGAGCTTTTCATGATGTGGTCAATGACCATGCCCAGGCCCACGTCGCCGTCCGCCACTTCCTGGGCGGGGGTGTTGGTCACGATGGTGCCGCTGCCGCTGGTGTTGGCGGCCTGGAGGCCGCCCGTGTGGTCGTTAGGCTGGTAGATGTAGAGGAACTGCGGCAGCGTACCGGCGGCGGCCATGCGGTCGAAGTCCTTGATGAACTCCAGGGCGCGGCGCTGGTCGGAGATGTTGAAGTTGTAGCCTGGATAGTTGCGGTCCAGGCGCGGCTCGCCGTTGGCGTTGGGCGTCCCCAATATCTGGAGGATCGGCAGGTTCAGGAAGTAGGACTGGCCCAGGCCCGTCGTCTGCGAGTTCACGTCGCCCGACGAGACGACCTTGCCGTTCGCATCCCGCTGCACGGTGAAGCCGTCCGGCAGCACGTTGGGCAGGCCGGCGTTGCCGCTGTCCGGGTCGTTGATCTTGGTGACCAGGGTGCCGGGGCTGCTGACGTCGGCAGCCGTGCTGGTGCCGGTGTCCGTCCCGTCAATGCGGATCAGCTCGCCGTAGTCTTTGAACGAGACGCCGTTGCGGGCGGCGTTGTTGAAGATGTAGCCGCCCTCCGGGTAGTCCTCCGGCTCGAAGTTCTTGTTGACCAGCAGGCCGCGCCCGGTCTTGACCAGCAGGGTCTTCTCGGTGTAGTCCGAGGCCGTGCCCGAAGCGCAGAACTGGTGGCCGGCGTCGCTCTCCTCCGAGTCGGAGTAGTAGTTGACGCCCGTCGCGAACGTCGTCGCCAGGAGCTGCGTGTTGGGCGTGACGCCGGTGAACTGGCCGCTGGTGAACGGGACGGGGCCGGCGGCACTGTAGAGCGAGCCGTCCTTGTAGTTGAAGGCCGTCGAGGCGAAGACGCCGAAGCGGCCCCTCTGGCTGCCCAGCACCGAGTCGAACGTCTTGTTCTCGTGCTCGATGAAGAAAACGTGCTTGATCTTGTTCGAGGCCGGCCCGCCGACCGGGACGACGCTGGCATCCAGGCCGGACTGCACGGCGAAGTTGTTGTTCAGGACTGTCGTGTTGTCCAGGGTCAGGCTCGCCAGGCTGATCTTCTGCGCGCTGCCGTACAGGTAGTTGCTGTCCACGCCGCCGCCGCTGAAGTTGCCGGGCGTGTTCGCGCCGGCCGCGCCGGGGAAGTCCACGATCTGGCCGGGGGCGGGCTGGACGTTCGGGTTGTTGGCCTGAGCGACGTTCGGGTTGATGTCCTCGCCGACGCCCTTGGCATTGGTCACGTACAGCGTCCGGCCGTCGGCGCTCAGGGACAGGCTGGTGGGATACCAGCCGGTCGGGATGCGGCCCAGCAGGCGGGGCTGGGTGGGGTTGCTGACGTCCAGGACGGCGACCGAGTTGATGCCGGCCTCGGCGACGTACAGCCGCGTGTTGTCCGAGGAGACGACCAGGGCGTTCGGGTAGGAGCCATGGATGGCGTGGTCGCTGCTGTTGCCGGTGTTGTTGCCGCTGTTGCCCGGCGTGAACTGGAGCGGGGACAGGTCGAAGTCGGCCAGGCGGCGGTTGTTGTTGACCAGCATCAGGCCCAGGCTGTCCGAGTTGGCCTTGGCGACGAACAGCACTTCCAGCGAGCCGCGCCGCACGATGGCGGTGGCGCACGGGTGCGTCTCGCCAACCAGGTTCAGCGCGTCCACGCCCCCCGGCTGCCCCTGATAGACCGAGCCGAGCAGGTTCGCGGCCGCCCCGTTGCCGCCGGGCGCGGTGACGACCGAGACCGAGGAGGTCTTCGCGCCCGCGCCGGCGCTGGTGGCGGGGACAAAGAACAGGGCGTCGGTGACGTCCGGCTGCCCCGGATTGCTGCGCGCGCCGTTCGTGCCGTTGGCGGGGCTGATGCGGGCCAGGCCCGTCAGGTTGTTGTTGCCGTCGTAGGTCAGCGCGCCGGTCGAGCCGGGCGTGCCGGTCGGCAGGAACTGGTACTGGGTGACGCCCCAGTTGGAGACGAGGATGCGGCTGCCGTCGCGGCTGACCGAGACGCCGTAGGGGAAGTATCCCACGGGGACCTGCTTGACGACCTGCTGGAAGGTGGACGAGGCCGGGTTGATGTCAATGACGGCCAGGCTGTTGTCGCCGTTGCAGGCCACATACAGGAAGCGGCCGTTCGGGCTGAGGGCGGACCCGGCCGGGAAAGTGATCTTGGCGCCGCCCGTGGTGAAGCTGCCGTCAGTGTTCCGCATGGACCCGTTGAAGCCGGAGGGCTTGACCGCCGGGTTGAAGCCCTGGGGAACCGAGTAGTTGGACACGAAGCCCTGGTTGGAAGGCAGGATCGGGCTGATGGTGATGCGCTTGGGCGTCGCGCCGATGACGCCCGCCGCGTTCAACGTGAAGACCTTGACGTCCTGGTCCGCGCCGCCCGAGGCGTACACGGTGTAGGGGCCGTTCGCCGGGCCGGTCGCCTGGAGGCCGATGAAGAAGCGCAAGTTGGAGTTGCCCGCTGCGTTGACCTGCGAGACGACCCGCATGGTGGCGGTGTCCACCACGGACAGGGAGTAGGCCCCCTGGTTGACGACGGCGCTGCCGTTGTTCAGGGCGGGGGGGAGGGACGAGGAGCCGTTGGGGGCGGAACCACCATCGCGCTCGTCGTCGTTGGTGGTGATCAGGAACCGGCCGTCGGGCGTCAGCACCGAGCCGAGCGGGTTCATGCCGATCTGGATGCTCAGGCCCGCCGGGGTCACCTTGCGGCCGTTGGGCAGGACGCCGTGAAAGTAGTTGTTGTTGAACTTGTTCGGGCCGGCCGTCAGCTCGGCGGGGAAGGTCGGGTCGGTCGAGCCGAAGACGGGCGCGGTGATGTTGCCCCAGGTGGAGACGTCCACCGCCGGGGCCTGTGTCTGGGTCGGCGCCTGTGTCTGCGCCCGCGCGCTGGGCGCGGCCAGCAGGCCGAGCAGGGCCGCGCCCAGGGCGGCGGCCCCGCAAGTCATCTTACGGGTCTTGTAGGTCATTTTGCTGCGTTGCTTCATCGTGAGGTGTCTCCCTAATGATGTCGTGTCTTTGTCGCTTAATTTGCGGCGCGGCGGCGGCGAGTGACGACCAGCGCGCCCAGTCCCAGGGCCAGCATCAGGCCCAGCGAAACCGTCGTGGAGGCCTCGGGGACGGGGTTCGTGGTGGCATTAATCGTGCCGATAAAGATCGGCGGATAGTTGTGGCTGGGGTCATTCGATACCAGGCTGAACCGGCCGATGCCGATGCCGCTGGGCGCGGGGGCGCCGGCAAATTCCGGGAACGTCAGGGTGGACGAGAAGGCAGCGTTGAGGAACGTGTTCGGGAGGCGGGGCGGCCCGTTCTGGTCCACCGGCGTCGTCTCCAAGTCCACGGCCAGAATGGGGGCGGCCGGGAAGCCGCTGATGCCCAGCGTCCCGGTGAGCGTCGCCGACGAGAGGGTGCCGCCCGCACTGTTCACGAGGGAGAAGCCGCTGCTGATCAGGTCGGTCGGCCCGGTGTCCAGCGTGTTCTGGGTCGCCCCGGTCAGGTTGCTCGGGTCGCTCAGGGTCAGGGTGGCTGTCGTGCCATCGCTGAAGCTCTCCGTCAGCAGAAGGTTGTTGAACGTCAGGTCGTCGGTTACGGGGAAGTCTGGGTCCCCGCCCAAGGTGAGGTTGATCACTTGGAAGGCCAACGGCTGGGTCTGCGCGGAGGCGTTGCCGGCGCACAGGAGGGCGGCGGCGGCCAGACCGAGCCAGGCGGCTTGCCGCAGGGGCCGGCGGAGGAATGAAGATTTCACGGGTGTCGCTCCTTTAAGTGTTCTAGTGAACATCACATCGCACACGGTCATTTTACAGGGCCAATGTTAAAGAAGCTTTAACGGAATGTTAAGGATGTGTTAAGAGGCAATCCGGCCTACCAAACCCGCAAAAAAAGTGCGGCGCGGCGGTCAGGCGATGCCGGAGGACAAAAAGCCCGGCCTCATGCTCTGAGGCCGGGCGTCCGCGCACGTCGAGGCAAAAATGCCTCTATTTGGTCTTCATCGCCACCAGCAGCGCCTTCTGCGCCGCTTTCTTGACATCACCCTTGCCCAGCAGGACCGCCTTCCGCAACGCGGCTTTCGCCTGCTGGACACTGCCTACCTTCGCCCGCTCCGCCGGGCTTAACTTCTGCCAGCCGACGCCGTAGTAGTAGTTCGTCAGCGGCGAGTTCGGCGCGAGTTGCAGCGCCTTCCCGTACTCAGCCAGCGCCTCGGTATTCTGAGGCTCGTGCGCCCAGTCCTCCTGGGTACTGTAGACCAGACCGCGCGCGATATGGATCGCCGTCGCCAGCGCCGTCGGCTCCGGCACATCGGGCGAGAAATGGCTGTTCGCCCGTATCACTTCCCCGTCGTGCAGGATGGGTGTTTCCGGGTGCGGGCCGACATCGGGGAGTTGGGTCAGCGCCCGGTTGTAGACGGCGACGGCCTGCTCCCACCGGCCCGACTTCAGCAGCAGCAGGGCGTAGGGCAGAAGGTCGCGTGTCTGCCCTTCTAATCCGTCCTTCCCGTCTACTAACATCACACGGTACGCCTGGAACGCTTCCTGTGTCTTTCCCTGTGCGTCCAGCGCCGCCGCCAGCACATCTTGACCCACGCCAGAATCAAGACCCAGCGACAGCGCCTGCCGGGCCTCCGCCTCCGCCTGGGCGTAACGGCCCGCGTGCAGGGAGGCGGCGGCAGTACGATCTAGCAGGCCCTGCTTCTCATTTGCTGCCACTTGTTCGGGCGCGGGCGGAATGCTCCTGTGCTGAATGCTCCGCAATTGGGCTTGGGCGGGCTGTCCGACCATCGCGCAGGTGGCACTTAACAGAAGACCCAGCGCGGCCCACTGTAGCGACATCTTCATGTTCTTCATGGGTTATTTCCTTTCAAAGTCCGCACAGATTGATGCGGCAGGCTCGACTCTGCGCTTAAAATGGATTAGATGCATCTATTTGAGTCCACGAGGGGTGTGTGTTCCAGGGCTTGAACGGCGTCATGGCTGATGGGGTGACTGTCCCCGCCGAGTCCGAGAAGTTCTCCAGCACATAGTCTGACCACTTTCCGGAAACCGGGATAGTGGCACTCCCGTTCGTGCTCCAAGCGAACGCCGCCAAGGGAACCCACTGGACATCAGAACCAGGCGGCAGGTACATGAGGTTGTCGGCGAACAGGGACGTATCCGATGCGGAAGCGACATTGGTCTGCCCCCACTTGTAAGCATTTGTCCGCCGGAAGACAAAAAAGCCCGGTCTCCCCAGGGAGGCCGGGCTGTCTCGCGTTTGGCGCGTCAGGCGGGCTTGTTGGTAGGCTTGTTGAGGTCCTTCAGCGCCTTCTCGGCGGCCTTCTTGACATCACCCTTGCCCAGCAGGATCGCCTTCCGCAACGCGGCCTTCGCCTGCTGGACACTGCCTACCTTCGCCCGCTCGGCAGGGCTTAATTTCTGCCAGCCGACGCCGTAGTAGTAGTTCGCCAAGTCGGAGTTCGGCGCCAGTTGCAGCGCCTTCCCGTACTCGGCTAGCGCCTCCGTGTTCTGGGACTCGCCCGACCGATTGGTATGCTCGTTGTATATCTGGCCGCGCGCGATGTGGATCATCACGGCCAGCGCCGTCGGATCAGGCACATCGGGCGAGAAGTGGCTGTTGGCCCGCACGGGATTTGATTCCGGGTAGAGGGCTGTCGCTTGGTTGTAAGCGGCAACCGCCTGCTCCCACTGCCCTGACTTTAGCAGCAGCAGGGCATAGGGCAGAAGGTTGCGCGGCTGCCCTCCCAGGTGCCCCTTGCTGTCTATTACTAGTGTGTGGTACGCCTGGAGCGCCTCCTGCTGCTTGCCCTGCGCGTCCAGCGCCTGCGCCATCACTTCTAGCCCCTCGACGTTGAGTAAGTCCAACGAGATTGCCTGCCGGGCCTCCGTTTCCGCCTGTACGTAACGGCCCGCATGAAGATCGACAGCGGCGTCGTGAGAGAGTAGATCGCTTTGAGCAGATGCCTCCTGCGCCTCTGGTGAAATAGGAACACGCACATGTTGCATGACCTGGGCCTGGGCGACCGGCCCAACCAGAGTGCAGGCGGCACTAAACAGAGGCAGCAGGGTAGCCCACTGCAACAGCATCTTTGAGTTTTTCATGGATTGTTTCCTTTCAAATCTTGTAGATAAATTCGTAGGGCAGACTCGGCTTTGCGCTCAGTAAGAGTGGGATACGTCCTTGTTCGTCCACGAAGGGTGCGTGTTCCACGGGCTAAACGGAGTGTTGGTAGATGGAGTGACTGTGCCCGCAGAATCCGAGAAGTTCTGCGTCACATAGTCTGCCCAGTTTCCGGAGACTGGAACGGTGGCATTCCCGTTCGTACTCCAAGTAAACGCCGCCAAAGGGACCCACTTGACCCCGTTGCCGCTACTCGGCGGCTGGTACATCAGGTAGTCGACGAACGACGACTGAAACACTGCGGAGGCCGCCGTGAGGTTGCCTGATTGTCCCAACCCGGTCAGATGTAGTCCAGGACTGTCGTTATCCTGAAGTTTTGCAGGCTCCGACCAAACTACTCCGTAAGGATACGTCACGTCCAAGCCGGTTTGGCCGTTGAGAAGATCACTATGGTTTTGGACGGGGTTTGTGAGAGTGGTGTAACTGTCGCTCGGCGTGACGATCTGCACGAGTTCAAACGTTCCAGTCCCGAACGCGGGTGTGGTTGGGGTATAAACTTTAGCTTGCCAGTTCATGCCTCCAGGCAAACCGGCTCTCGTGCTAGCCACCGGCCCAGCCCAAAGTGAGTAGCCCCCATATCTAGGAGCCGATGTGTTGACCTGCATATATCCCCCAATTCCGGCTGCATCCCAATCCGGCACCTGCACGGTCACTTTCTGCGTCACGGTGATACTGAAGGGCGTACCCTGCCCGGCGGGCGGCGTCACGGTCGCTGTGCAAGTTACTGTCTCTTGTGCCTGCTTGGAGTCGTTCCAGTACCAGTGGGCGGTGGGGTTGGTGAGAGGGCCAGGGCCACCGATGAAGTAGGAAGCGTTAGGAGACAGGGGTGAGGACGGACCCCAATCTTGGAACGTGGTGCCGGGGATGGTCCAGTTGTAGTTGGATACGGTGCAGTTAGAAGGAACGCCTACCAGGCTGGCCGTACAGCCCTGCCCGACCAGGATGTTCAGGTTGCCGCTGCTATCTTTGATCGTGCCGGCGAGGCTGATGGTGACGGGGGTGGCGGAGGCGGTGTAGCTGACGTTGACGGTGCCATTGGCCCCGGAGCCGCCTGCCGACCCGCTCGTGCCGTCGCTGCTGGCCGTCGGCGTCACCGGGGCAAGCGTGATGCTGCTCAGGCCCCCGCTCCCCGACTTGACCGTGTACAACGTCGCCGTCCCGGACTTGCTCAGATAGCCGCTCGTGTAGACCGGGTTCGGCAGACCTGGATCGCAGTCGCCCGTGGGCACACACCCCTGCGCCTGCGCGCTCCAGCTTGCCGAACTGCCCTGATTGATGATCGTGCAGGACGGCGGCAGGTTGGCGGGGTTGTTCTCATTGTTCCAGGTGAACGTGGCGGTGAGGGCGCTGTTGGCGGCGATGTGGTAGGTGGTGGGGCTGCTCCCATACGAGGTGTAGCAGCTCTTGCTGTCGGTGGCGCTGACGCTGGCGCCGCTGCCGGGGTAGCCGCTGGTGGTGTAAGTGGCCGTGCTGCCGGACCCAGCGGTGACGCTGTAGGACACATCATAGTGGCCCGTGCCGGTCGTGCCGGGGTAGCCGCCGCCCGAACTGCCGCCGGGGTAGCCGCTCCCGGAGCCACCGCCGGGATAGCCGCCGCCGGGGTACTGTGCCTGTGCGGGGCTGAGAGCGGTGCCGAGGACGAACACGGCGAGGCCGACCAGGGCGAAGAAGCAGGTCAGCGTGACCTTAGCGGGGACGGCAAAGGAGCGGGAACGGCCAAGGAGCGGGAACGAGAGCATCACGATCCTCCAGCCAAGAACGGCAACGGTCAAGCGAAAGAACAGGCAAACGAAGCGGTGATGGAAGGACGCGGTTCAGCGTCAAGAACTTATTATATCACAGATGATTTGCGGTGTCAAGAACTATTTTGGGGTGTCAGGGCAATTGCATATGGAGGGCAGGCACGGAGAGGAAGAAGGGCAACCACGGGGGGTCGCCCCTACCCGTGACCATCAACCACGGGCGCGTAGGGGCAGGCCCCCGTGCCTGCCCTTATTGTCCCCGTGCCTGCCCTCCATCGGCTCCCCTTTCTTCTCTATGCAATTGCCCTGTTGGGGTTGTCACGCGATGCCGGCGTAGCGGGCGAGGACGGCTTCCTGGGCAGTGGGACGCGGCTTGTTGGAAACCTGGAGGAAGATGGTGGTGCCGTGGGCGTCCGTGCAGAGGGCGAGCGCGTCCGTGGACTGGAGCATCAGGTGAAAACCCATGCCGAGCGAGACGCGGGTGGAAAAGCCCTGCTCCAGCGTGGCCCGCGCCAGGTGGGCGGGCGCGATGCCCGTGCCCCGGTCCTCGATCTGGACGGTGACCGCGTCGCGGTCGGCCCAGACCGTGGCGAGGCCGCCGTTGCCGTGCTTGATGGCGTTGGTCGCGGCCTCGGTGGTCGCGGTACACAGGTCGCCGATCCGCTCGGCGTCCATGCCTGCCTCCTGCCCCAGCCCGATCAGGGTGTGGCGCAGGGCGCCGGCATCCACCGGCTCGCGCAGCGGCTGCGTCAGGGCCGGCGGGTCGGAGACGAGGTCGGGCGGCGGCATCTCATCGTGTTCCACCAGCCGCAGCTTGCCGCCGGTGACGGCCAGCAGGACATCCCGGTTGAAGACGCGCCGCTGCTGCTCGCTCTCGATCAGCCGCCCGTTCGCCTCCTGTAGATCGCCGTTCGTCTTGTTTAATTCGCCCAGGGCCGAGCGCAGCCGCCCCGTGATGAAGGCAATGGTCAGAGTCCCCAGCAGCAGCGCGCCGAACTCGATCCCCTCGGCGATGCTGGGGAACGACACCAGCCCCAGGCCGTGCTTGTTGTCATTGAACAGGTAAAGCCGCGCAAGCAGGACGGCGGCCAGGGCCGTCAGGATGCCGCCGCGCACGCCGAGCAGAGCGGCGCCGACGGCGACGGGGATCAGGTAAAAGATCGTGTACGGCCGGTGGACATCGGCGACATCCAAGATGGCAAGCTCGCCCCAGGTACAGACCGCCAGCAGCAAGGCAGTCAGCAGGCCCGCCGCGAGTGTTTTGAACAATGGTCGCTGATTGTCTTTAAGCACGCGAGTTTCCCAAGAGCAACGAAGCGGCGCCGGCCCAGTGATGTTTTGTCCGCTGTCCGGTATACCCAGGAAGATGCTCCGGCAAACGCTTGACGGCGGGGATGGGCGGCTTGCTCTTCTTGTCGACGTGGGGTAGAGGGGTGGATCAGTAGTTTATCCATAGATGTCGAGTTTCACGAGAGCTGTACTCGCTTCGCCTCATTCTTCGGCTTCGCTCGGCCTAAAGGCTCTGTCCCGCAAGGCTCTGTCCCGCAAGGCTCAGAAAAGCCCGCCTAACCAAAGGTTTTCAACGCCCGCTGAAGCCTGGGTGCTTGCGGCCAGCTAAATACGGAAGTCTACCTAGGGCTGAACGGCGGGGTCTGCAACAAGTCTACTGTACGCCTTCTTACTGCTGGAACAATTAAGGCCCGTGGTCTGTCTGAGAAGGCAGGAAACACCCTGAATACTTGGAGGATCATCGGAACCATGAAACGGACGACACACTGGACCGTCCTCGGTCTTTTGGCGACAGTGGCGACGGCCGCCTTCAGCCCCGCCTCAGCGCTGGCCGACAGTCGGCAGGACAACAAGAACTTCTGGCGCAACGGCGCCATCCTCGGCGGCGCGGCAGCCCTGTACGGCCTGCACAACCACGACACGACGACCACGGTGCTCGGCGCGGCGGGCGCGGCCTATTCGGCCAAGCGCTACGAGGACGACCGGCACAGCCAGAGCCAGGCGCAGGCGGCCCGTGACCGCCGCGCGCGCTACCACCGCATCTATGCGAACTCCTATGGAGCGCCCTATCGCTCCTACAGCAGCCGTTCGTATCACACGACGCGCTACTACCACACCACCGGCTACAGCCGCCCGTACTACTCCAGCTTCGCGCGGTCTCACTCTTCTCGCGCCCGCCGTTCCCGTGTCTGCCACTGCCCCCGGTGACGCGACTTTCGTGAACCCAAGAGAGGCTTGCCGCAAGGCAAGCCTCTTTTTGTCGTTCCTGGGTATATCTCTTCGGCACAGAAGGAGACCATCCATGAACGAAACGATCGGATTTATCGGACTGGGCGGCATGGGGTCCGCGATGGCCGTGAACCTCTTGAAAGCAGGCTTCGGGCTGCGCGTTTACAACCGCACCCCGGAAAAAGCTAGGCCGCTGGTAGGTCTGGGCGCGGCGCAGGCGGACAGCCCCGCCGGGATGGCGGAGACGGGCGGCATCGTCGTCACGATGCTGACCAACGATCAGGCTGTGGAAGAAGTGGCCTTTGGGGAAAACGGGTTCGGGAACGCGCTGGGCGAGGGCGGCATCCATGTCTCGATGAGCACCATTTCTCCCGAAACGTCCCGCCGCCTGGCCGAGCGCCACGCCGCGCTGGGAATGCACTACGTCGCCGCGCCCGTCTTCGGCAAGCCCGACGCCGCCGCCGCGCAGAAGCTGTGGATCGCCACCTCCGGCCCCGAAGCCGCCAAGGCCCGCATCCGGCCCGTGCTGGACGCGATGGGCCAGGGCGTCCACGACTTCGGCGAAGACGCGGGCGCGGCCAACGTCGTCAAGCTGACCGGCAACTTCCTGCTCGGCGCGGCCATCGAGGCAATGGGCGAGGCGTTCACGCTGGCCCAAAAGGGCGGCATTCCGCGCCAGGCCGTCTACGAGCTGTTCACCAGCACGCTGTTCGCCTGCCCCGTCTACCAGAACTACGGCAAATTGATCGCCGCCGAGCGCTACCAGCCGATCGGGGCGGTCCCGTCCCTCATCCGCAAGGACTTCGGCCTGCTGCTGCAAGAGGCCAAGACCAGCCAGGTCCCCATGCCCCTCGCCGGCCTGGTCCACGACCGCCTGACCGCGATGGTCGCCAAAGGCCGCGAGGACCGCGACTGGGCCGGCTTCGCCCAGGAAGTCTCGGAAAGCGCGGGGCTGAAAAACGGCGAATAGTCTCGAATTTTTTGTGCCGGCCTTTTTGTATCGGGTTGGAACCTTTTTCGGGTATATATCGCTGTGGAAGATACAAACCACTCGAGGAGCTGACAATGAAGAACACACTGAAGATCGCTGCCGCGCTTGCCGTCCTGACGGCGGGGGCGCTCGTGCCTGCCGCCCAGGCCAACCCGCTCACCAAGCACCCGACCGCCACCGGCATCGGCGCGGGCATGATGGCGCATCACATGGCGAAGCACGCGCACGGCGGCATGATGCACCGCCACCCCATGATGACGGGCGTCGGCGCGGGCATGATCGCGCACCACATGGCGAAGAAGCACGCTAAGTAGCGCCCGGACGCGCAAGACAAAACAGTGGCCCGCCGGAGACTTCCGGCGGGCCGACTCGTAACACACGCTCACCAATCCGAGCGGCATGGAGGCCTCTGGCTTTAGGATTTATTCTTTAGGGCTTTCTTGGGGTAGCCACGGGGAGGAAATGCCGCCTCGCCCTTCCTGCGAAGCAGGAACTAGTTCTGAGGGCGAGATATTCTGAGGGCGAGATATTGCCAACCTTTTGGGTATAATCACAGTGCTTGCGAGTTTTCGGAAGGCCGCGTCGTCAGGGCCTTCTCAGGAACTGAGCTAAGACTAGAGACAATCTCCTCGTGCCATGGGGAAGACACCTTCGCTGTGATGCACCACGAGAGCGAACACGGTTTCAGAGAGTCCTGTCTTCTACGACGAATTGGTTCAATGGTCTGCCGCAAGCGGCACGGGCCATAAGAACACGGGTTGCCTTGTAAGCCAGCCTATTGTTCCGCCTGCTCCCCGTGAGGAGGCGAGGGACAAGTCCCCTGCTAAAGCCCCTGGCTTCAGCCACGGGGATTGCTTACCAAAGGAGATGACGATGCAGAAGACACTCACACTTTCCGCGGCCCTCGCGATTTTGGGAGCCGGCGCGCTGGCGCAGACCGCGCCGCCCCCGCCGCCCGCCCATCACGGCATTTTCAGCAAGCTGTTCCACCCCAAGCCGAAGCCCGGCCAGCCCGCCACGGGCAGCTTCGGTCGCCCCGGCGGCATGATGCCCGGACATTCCGGGATGATGCCCGGACGCCCCGGCATGGGCGGCATGATGCCAATGCGGGGCGGCGTCGTCGCGAACAAAAATACGCATGTGTACCACCTGCCGGGCGACCGGGGCGCGCTGCCCGCCCCCCAGAACCGCGTTTACTTCCGCAGCGCCGCCGCCGCCGAGGCGGCGGGCTACCACCGCGCCGGCGGGGGGCGAAGCACGATGGGCCGCCACCCGATGATGCAGGGATCGCCGATGCACGGGATGCCGATGCACGGGATGTCCACGCCGGGCGGCATGACCCGCTAAACGAAGACGGGCCGAGAGGCCGGCAAGCGGAAAGACGACGGGCCGCCGGAGATGTTCCGGCGGCCCGTTGCTGTGTGAAAAATGCGTCAGTTTGAGCGGTGGCTCGCGAGCTGCGCCATCACCGTCCCGTAATCAAAGTCCGCCTGGAACAGCGCGCGGTCGCCCCATCCGTAGCCCACCGACAGGCACTCGCCGATGCGGTACAAAGAGATCGGGAAGGCGACCCGCTTGGTGTCGAACAACTCCCCCGCCCCTTCATACCCCACCGGCACGTCATCGGGCGTGATGGCGCGGACACACGCCTGGATGACCGGCTTGCCGTCCGCGTCGAACGTCAGCCAGACCACCCAGCCCTCGTACTGCTCGTTGATGCCGGGATGGACGGCGTCCAGCGTTTCCGGGAAGGCGGGGTTGTTCTTTTCCAGCACGACATGGATCAGCCCGATGTAGCCGTCCAGTTCGGGACACGGGACGAAGTTGCTGCCCAGGCCCACCCGATGCACCCGGTCCCAGACCTGAAGCCCCAGCGCCCGGTTCAGCCCGTCAATGACGCCGCCCATCCGAAACCCGCTCAGGCCGTCGTCGGACAGGCTCTCGAAGTAGGCGATCTGCTTGGTTTCGCTCATCGAGCGCGCCCCGATCAGCGTCTTGCGGCCATCCAGGCAGGGCAGCTTGACCGAGTTCTTGTACGACTCGACGTGCATCTCCTCGGCGGCATTGCCCGTGATGCCCTTCACCCAGACGCCCTCGCCCAGTTCGGCCAGCAGCCGGTCTTCGTCGCCCTCGGCCAGCGTCGCGCCGAACTCAATGCCGCCGAAGAGGTGCTGAAGCTCGATCTGGCCGGGCCGCTCGCGGGGGTCCAGGTAGCCGCCGTACACCCCCACGTCGTGGATGAACTCCCCGCCCGGCAGCATCACCTTCCCCCGGTAGCCCTGCCCCGTCACGAAGAAGCCCGCCCGCCCGTCCGGGAGCGTCGCCGGGGTCAGACGCACGTCCTCCATGATGACCCCCTCCGGGTTGGCATCATACCACAGCCGCCCTTCGCGCTGCGGGCAGTGCGGCACGGGCGTGCGCGGGCCACGGATGCGCGTGAACTGGAAGCGGCGGGCCATCTCGTAGACGTTGTGCATCCCGTGCATCTGGTCTTCGGGCAGGTAGAACAGCAGATTGGTGGAATACAGCTCGCGCGAGACGGGGTCCTTGAGGCGCGACAGGCGGACGGTGACGCCGTAGGTGGCCTGGCCGGTGCGGGCGTCTTGCCAGGACTGGATGGGGCCGTTGAAGGCCGCCTCCCACGCCTTGCCCGGCTTGCGCGCCTCCACGCCGAACTCGCGAACGGTATGCGGGATGATGTCCATTCCACGGGAGCCGTCAGGCGCCCGCACTTCTTCCAGTTGAACGACATTGTTCATAGTTAGTAAACCTCGGCTGATATGAATATAGATGAATATAACAGTGCGCCCCGAAGGGAAGTTCTAGCACCGACTTGGACAGCCGCCTTGGGCGATTGTTTCGACTATTCCTGGACTATTTGTTTGGACTATTCTCGGTGCAAAAGAGTTCCAGCGTCAGGTCTACAGGGCTATTGTGACTGCTCCCTCTCCTTTCGTCCCTCCTTCAAGAGCTTTGTAACCTTCTGTTTATCTTGCGGCGCCTATGTTTCCCGCTTGTTCCCAGTGAACAAGCATTTCTCCGCCCGGCAGGAAATCGCCCCATGCTTCGCCAATCATCCTGGCAATACCCCTCAAAGGAGTCTTTCCCATGCCACTCCCACCACTTGGTGCGCAGCTTCTGGTCTTCGGCGGCCACCCGACGCTGAAATACAGCATCGAGACGCAGACCGACCTGATCCTGGACAGCCTCGCCGAAGCCGGCTACGACGCCGTCGAAGGCGGCCCGCGCGACGCCGCCGCTTACCGGCGCGCACTGGACGCGCGCGGGCTGCGCTACGGCGGCTCGCACGTCGGGCTGGCCGCCCTGCAAGACGTGGCGCCGCTCGTCGCCTATCTGAAGGCGCTGGACAGCCGCGACATCTGCAATTCGGGCCTGCGGGTCTGGAATAATCGGAGTGCGGACGATTACCGTGACGCCGTTTCCGTTCTCAACGAGGCAGGCCGCGCGCTGCGCCGCGATGACATCCACCTGCACTATCACCACCACGACTTCGAGTTCGAGGCTGTCGAGGGCGAGAAAACAGGCATGGACATTTTGCTGGAAGGGCTAGACCCGGAGGCCGTGGACTTGTGCGTGGACATCGCCTGGGTGCAGAAGGGCGGCGCGGACCCGGCCGCGTATCTGACGCAGCACAGGGACCGGATCGGCTACCTGCACTTCAAAGACTTCGACGCGGATGGCTGGTGCGAGCTGGGCCGAGGGCAGGTGGACATGGCCGCCGTCATGCAGGTCCTGCCCGACATCCCCGGCGTCCGCTGGGTGATGGTGGAGCAGGACACGACGCGCAACGACCCGCGCGAAAGCATCGCCATCAGCCGCCGCTACCTGCGGGAGACGTTCGGGTATTAAAGCGCATTGAGGTGAAGAAAGCCCCGGCATATGCCGGGGCTAGGAACTAGGGCAAGAGGCAAGAGCATCGGTCCAGCCTACCGGGGGGAGCCGCCGGAACTTGGCGGGGGCGAGTTTGGAACCTGTGGTTTGTTGAAATGCTCATCAAACGACCTTTGTTCTTCAGGAGTAGCCGGGCGTCCATCAATCGTCAGTGTCGTCTTGCTGGAGACGCCTGCGCCTGCCGGTATCTCCTGTGGCCCCTGCGTGGCAAAAGCGGGAGGCGAGTTTGCCCGGTTGAACATCGGCAGAAAGAACGCGAACAGGAAGATCAGAAAGATGATCCCGCCGATGATGGCCGAGACGATCTGGAAAGTGACGTAACGGTTGGCCGCCCGTCCCAATGATTCGTCGCTATTGTCGCTGTTGTTCATGGGATGCCTCCTCGGACAAACTTACTCTCTATCGGCTTGAAAAGGCCCCGGAGCAAGCCGGGGCCTTTTCTTTTCTCCGCTACTTCTTGCTCAGGTCACTCAGCGCGCCGAACTCCTCGTCCGTCAGTTGCAGCGAGGCCGCCGCGACGTTCTCCTCCAGGTGCGCCACCGAGGATGTGCCTGGAATCGGCAGCATCACGGGGGATCGTTTCAGGAGCCAGGCCAGCGCGAGCTGCGCGACCGTCGCGTCGTGCTTCTTCGCCGCCTCGTCCAGCACGCCGCCGGGCCTCGCGAGGTCGCCCGCCGCGACCGGGAACCAGGGGATGAACCCGATGTTCTTCTCGGTGCAGTGGTCCAGCAGCGCCTCGGCCTTGCGGTCGGAGAGATTGTAAAGGTTCTGCACTGAGACGATGTCCACGATAGTCTGCGCGTGTTCCAGTTCCTCGACTGAGACTTCGGACAGGCCGATGTGCCGGATCTTGCCCTGCGCCTGCAAGTCCTTCAGCGCCCCCAAAGTCTCCTCGGCGGGCACTTTCGGGTCAATACGGTGAAGCTGATAAAGGTCAATGGTGTCCGTTTTGAGCCGCCGCAGGCTCATCTCGACGCACTGGCGCAGGTATTCGGGCCGACCGACCGGCAGCCATTGGTCCGGCCCCTGCCGCGTCAGGCCGCCCTTCGTCGCAATGACCAGCCCGTTCGGGTACGGAGCCAGCGCCTCGGCAATCAGCGCCTCCGAAACTTCGGGGCCATAGGAGTCCGCCGTGTCAATGAAGTTGACGCCGATCTCGACCAAGCGTTTCAAGACGCGCCGCGCCTCGGCGGGGTCTTTCGGCTCGCCCCAGATGCCCGGCCCGGTAATCCGCATCGCGCCGAAGCCCAAACGGTTGACGGTCAGGTCGCCGCCGAGGGTAAACGTGCCGGAGGCGGCAGCGTCGGGTGTCAATGCCATGATGTGATTCTCCTTGTCCAGAGACGAGTATTCCCGCCCCGGCAAAGAGACAAACTGCCGATGGCTTTGGCGAAGGCGTCGGCGCGGATTACGACATACGGGAGAGGTGGGGCAGACGCGGCAGGTGGCATTGGGGGCAGCGCACTAGGAGGTGGCTGAACTGGCAGCCGTACTGCCCAGGGTCTTCGGCTGAAGCAGAGTGACCACCGCCTCTAAAACACGCTCGAGAGCATCCACTTTGAGAATACCGATCTCGGAGGCAATCAGGCTGTTGTTAGCCGTGAACAACTTGCCCGGTCGCGCGTAACTGGCAACTCGTAACGAACCGGAACCGAAGTCGCTGTTCTCCAGGAGCACCGCGCGTGTATCCGCATAAGGATTGCTGGTGATCTGGCACAACACCCAATCGCCGCGCCCGGCTCCTGCTAGAACGACGGCAGGCCGCAGCTTGGTCTGTGACAGGTCGGAAAAGGGAAACGGGACCATCACTACCGACCCGGCTGAAGATGGGACCATGCGGCCTCCTCCTCCGGTCGGTTCCAATCCTCAGCCAGCGCGGCCTCACTCAGCAGAGCGGTTTCATTCGGGTATGGCTCTTCCTCTAGAATCGTGACGAGGGCGCGGCGCGGCGCAGAAAGTGCGACCGCTTCTTGGAGAAGCACGGTTCCTTGTTCATCAATCATCGCTTCAACAGTGCGTATCATCGTCTTCCTCTATGGCCCCATCATACATAGGGCAGTGCTGTGTCGGGCCACATCGCGTCATAGGTAGTATTTACTGATCCGTCTGTGGCCTCTCGCTTGATACTGCCCTTCTCCCGTAGACTGGTCAGACTTATAAGCCAACTTCTGCGTATGACCAAGATCGTGAAGCACGGCACGGACTCTCATTACGTCTTCTTCATCCGTCCAATCGTATGTGTAAACGCAGATAACTTTTTTGTTTGGGTCGCTGGCGTTTGGGTTTGGCAACGCAGTAGCGACCTTGGCACTTCCACCGAGTAAACCTTCTTCTGTAGCTTGCTTGATCTGCTTCCATACTTCGTCAACTTTATCAGTAGTGACAAAGATGAGCCACTTTCCACTGTTGGGGCTTGTAGGATGATACGTTCCGACCTTGCGCTCGGCATAGATAAAGAATACCTCATTAACTTCAGACGGATTAGCCTCGGAGTAGGGCATAGATTTTTGCCGTTGTTCAGCTATGCTGATCTCGTGCTGTTCGTGAAGTTGTTGGGTTTTATCCATAGGCGTTGTTCCTCTTTGCAGTAGAACCGCCTACGGTTGCGGCCCAATACTCCAGTCCACCTGCAACGGTGACGCGGCACAAGAAGCAGTCATCAATTGCCTTCAGAGACATTATACCGAATGCGCCATGAAAACACAAAAGCATTGGAAAGAATCATAAGAAGTCCCAGGAACCGCCCTGGTAGCCCAAACCCGGCACATTCCAGTCCTGCCTCCACAAGAGGTGCTGCCGCTCATTTCGTGCCGCTGAAATCGCTAAAGTTACACTTGACATGTTCCGACGTCAGACTTATAATGGGGCGTATTGAAACCAGTTATGACTAGATTGGTTCGCAGTCCGTTCCCGCTGTGCGGTCCCCTCCCGCCACGGTCGCGGGACCATCAAAGGAGATGACGATGGATGTTTCTTGCTTAGAGCATCGGTTGACAGATGCGGAGCGGCGGACGTTTGAGGAGACGGGGATGCTCGTCGTCGAGGATGCCTTGTCTCCCGAACAGGTCCGGTCGCTGACGGCGGCGACGGATGCCGTTTATGCGCGGCACGTCGCGGCGGGGCATGACCCCAAGACGGCGCTGTTTTACCCGAACTTCCTCCCCGACGATGCCCAATACCTCGGCCTGGTGGATTACCCGAAGATACTGCCCAAAGTGTGGGGCATCCTGGGGTGGAACATTTACCTCTACCACGGGCACCTGATCGTGACGCCGCCGACGGGCAAGACGCCGGACGACAAGACCTTCGGCTGGCACCAGGACAGCGGCCGGGTCAATCAAGAGATGGAAAGCCACCCGCGCCCCCGGCTTTCGCTCAAAGTTGCTTACTTCCTGTCGGACACGAGCGAGCCGGGCCGGGGCAACTTCTGGGTCATCCCCGGCAGCCACCTCTCGGATGAGCTACAGCGCCCGCCGGACGGCGTGGGGCAGCCGGAAGGGGCGGCGCCGGTGCTGGCGAAGCCGGGTTCCGCCGTCTTCTTCGACCGGCGCTTGTGGCACACGGCCAGCCCGAACTGGTCGGACGTGACGCGCAAAATCCTGTTCTACGGCTACGGCTACCGCTGGCTCCGCACCAAAGACGACATGACCGTGCAAAGCTTGTGGGAGAGCAGCGACCCGATCCGGCGGCAGATGCTGGGCGCGGGCACGGGCGCGAACGGCTACTACTCGCCCGGCGACGAGGACGTGCCGCTGCGCGTCTGGCTGCGCGAGCACAGCCCCGAAGAAGCCAAATAGTGGGCCGTGCCCTTCAGGGCATGGTTCCGGCTACAGCATTTCCTCACAGGATAGATCGAAAGGAAAACAAAATGGATTACGTCAGATTAGGCCGCACCGGCCTGCGGGTCAGCCCGCTGTGCCTCGGCACCATGAACTTCGGCCCGCAGACCTCGGAGCCGGACAGCCACGCCATCATGGACCACGCCCTGGAACTAGGGATCAACTTCTTCGACACCGCCAATGGCTACGGCGGGCGGGGCGCGACGGAGCGCATCATCGGCAACTGGTTCGCGCAGGGCGGCGGGCGGCGCGAAAAGACCGTCCTCGCCACGAAGGTCTACGGCGGCATGGATGACTGGCCCAACAACGGCAAGCTGTCCGCGCTCAACATCCGCCGCGCCTGCGACGCCAGCCTCCAGCGGATGCAGACCGACTACATTGACCTCTACCAGATGCACCACGTTGATAGGGACACGCCCTGGGAGGAGATCTACCAGGCGTTCGAGACCCTGGTGAGCCAGGGCAAGGTCATCTACTTCGGCACGTCCAACTTCGCCGGCTGGCACATCGCCCAGGGGTGCGAGATCGCCAAACAGCGCAGCTTCCTCGGCCTGGTGTCCGAGCAGAGCCTGTATAACCTCAACGCCCGCATGGTTGAACTGGAAGTCATCCCCGCCTGCGAGAAGTACGGCCTGGGCCTGATCCCCTGGTCGCCCCTGGCGGGCGGTCTGCTGGGCGGCGTCTTGCAGAAGGCGACGGAAGGCCGCCGCGCCTCGGAGGGGATGCAGAAGAACATCGAGGCGAACCGCGCCAAGCTGGAAGCCTGGGAGGGCCTGTGCAAAGACCTGGGCGAGAAGCCCGCCGACATGGCCCTGGCCTGGCTGCTCCAAAACCCGGTCGTGACGGCCCCAATCATCGGCCCGCGCACGCAGGAACAGCTCGACGGGTCCTTGCGCGCCCTGGAAATCACCATCAGCGACGAGACCTCGAAGAAGCTGGACGAGATATTCCCCGGCCACAAGACGGCCCCGGAAGATTACGCCTGGTAAGGGTGCGAGGGAACAATAGGAAGGGCGAGGGGACCCCGCCCTTACGGTCGGCAATGTAGGGGCGCGATTCATCGCGCTCTTCTTCTCTGCCGCGCCCTTCTTCTCTGCCGTGCCTCTCGTGGAAGAGGGCGTGATGAATCGCGCCCCTACATCAGAATTGGTGCCCTCAGCCTCGCCCGCGCCTTGCAGTGCCCTAATGCGGCGGCTTTGCCGAACCAGAAGCGCGCCCAGCGCGGGGAGGCGGCGACGCCGTCCCCCGCCGCGTAGCACAGACCCAGGTTGTACATGGCCTTGGTGTCGCCGCCCGCAGCCGCCTTCTTGTACCAGAAGACGGCTTTGACGTCATCCACTGTCATGCCCCGCCCCTCATGGTAGCAGACGCCCAGGTCGCGCTGGGCGTCCGAGTCCCCCTGCTTGACCGCCTTTTCCAGCCAGTGCAGCATCATCCCGTCGTTCTGCGGCACGCCGTCCCCCGTCCGATAGCTGAAGGCCAGATTGTACGCCGCCACGGCATGGCCGTTCCCGGCGGCTTTCTCCCACCAGCGCAGGGCCTCGGCCAAGTCTTGCGGGACGCCGTTGCCGTGCTCATAGCAGACGGCAAGGTAGAACTGCGCCCGCGCGTGACCGGCCTCAGCGGCAGGCTGCCAATAGGCCACCACAGCAGGCCAGTCCGTCGGACGCGGGCGGTTTCTGCCGAAAGCGAGCCGATAGCCGAGCCGGAATTGGGCGCGTTTGTCCCCCTGCCCCGCCCGCCGCTTTAGAACCGCCGTCGTTTCCATGCCCGGATCCCCCCCAAGTGTGCTTGTTCGTTGCATGATACCCGACGGGGCACGACTCGCGCCCGCTGGGTGTTCTTATGGTATACTGAAAGCAGAGGGAACGAAGTGCTGGAAGAAGTCGTCAAAGCCATAGAAGGGGCGGAAACGCGGCTGGAGGCCCTGAGCAAGCCGCTGGACCTGAATGGGTGCGTCCGCGAGATCGCCGCGCTCGAAACGGGGGCGTCGGACCCGAACTTTTGGGATGACCCGGCAGCAGCACAGACGCAAATGCAGCGGCTGAACACGCTGAAAGAGAGCCTGACGCCCTGGCAGGCCGTCCGCAAGCGCATTGACGACGCGCGGACACTCGCCGAGCTGGCCGAGATGGAAGAAAACCCCGAGTCTTACGCGCCCGAATTGCAGGACGAGCTGGCGGGGATTACGGGCGCGCTGGACAAGCTGGAAGTGGAAACGCTGCTGTCGGGGCCGCACGACGGGGCGCCCGCCATTCTGGAGATCAATGCCGGGGCGGGCGGCGCGGACGCCAACGACTGGACCTCGCTGTTGCAGCGGATGTACCTGCGCTGGGCGGACCGGCACGGCTTCAAAGCGGAACTGATGGACGAGGTCGAGGGCGATGTCGCCGGCCTGAAAAGCACGACCCTGCGGATCGAGGGCAAGAACGCTTACGGCCTGCTGCAAGGGGAACGAGGCGTTCACCGGCTGGTACGCATTTCGCCGTTCAACAAGACCCGCGAAACATCATTTGCGGGTGTGGACGTGGTTCCCGAAGTCGCCGAGGTGGAGGAAATCGAGATCCCGAAAGAGGACATCGAGCGCAAGCACACATTAAGCTCGGGCGCGGGCGGGCAGAACGTGCAGAAGAACGAGACGGCGGTGCGGCTGACCCATCTGCCGACAGGCATTGTGGTGACCTGCCAGGATCAGCGGTCCCAGATTCAAAACTACGAGCGCGCCCTGCGCGTCCTGAAGGCGCGGCTATTGGAGATCGCCCGGCAGGAGCAGCGGGCGGGCATCAACGGCCTGCGCGGCGACCGCCACGACATCGCCTTCGGGCATCAAATTCGCAACTACTTTTTCAATCCGGAAACGCGCGTCACCGACGACCGGACCGGACACAAAACCGGCGACATCCAGCGCGTGATGAACGGCGAGTTCGACGATTTCATTGACGAGTTTTTGCGCTGGCAGCAGGAACAGAAAACGCAGGAAGCTTAACACCATGAAAACGCGCACGATAGCCTTTGGGGCGGCGGCTTTGACCGCCCTAGCCGCCGCGCCCGCCGCCCCGTCGGCCCTCGCCTCGACCCTCAAGGGGTCGGCCTCCAAAGAAACGGTCCAGGTGCAGACGGCCCTGTCCGGGTCCGGGGTCGCCACCGGAGAAACGAATCTAGGTGACTTAATCGCCGATGCCGTCCGGCAGACCGGCCATGCCCAGGTCGGCTTGATCCCCGCCGACGAGATCAACGGCAAGGCGCAGATCGGGGCGGGCAAGACGGACATAAGCGCCGTCATCGCCACCCTGCGCTACGCCGACGACCCCAGTGACACCGTCGTGGTGCTGAACCTGACGGGGGCGCAGCTTTTGAAGGTGGCCGAGCGCTCCGTTTCGCGCGCGCCGCAGCCGTTCGACGGCTTCCTGCAAGTGTCGGGCCTCCAGATCCGCTATAGCCCCAGCCAGCCCGAGGGCAAGCGCGTGTCCCTGGTCGGCACGGACGGCGGGGAGGTAAGCGCGGGCAAGACCTACCGGGTGGCGACGACGCGCCCCATTGCCGGCGGCAGCCTGGGCTACTTCCAGATATGGAGCCAGAAGGATATCGCCGAGGACACCGGCGCCCCCCTCGCCAAGAGCCTCGGCGCGTATTTGGCCGCCCACAAGACCATTGCCAACACTGTCGAGGGCCGGATTACGGCCCGGTAACTCAGGACCCGGCACTGGAAGCGCCGGTCTACTCTAGTGAAAGTCGCTCCGCGACTGAGGACAGACTCCCGGCGGCTGTTCTTCAGTGCCGTCAGTGCCGGAGGCGCTTTCATTCCCTAGTAGCCCGGCGCGTCCAGTGCCGGGGGAAATGACTATGACCCTTCACCGCCGCCGGCCTGCCCTGCTCCCGTTCCTGTCCCTTTCGGCCCTCCTGCTCACGGCAGGCTGCCGGACGCAGTCCCAAACCGCTGCGGACGCCGCCCCGCCGCCCGCCGCCCGCTCCACCTTCGATGGGAACCGCGCCTACGCCATGCTTCAGGCACAGTGCGACCTGGGCGTCCGTCCGCCCGGCTCCGCCGCGCACGAGAAGTGCAAGGCATACATCCTCCAGCAGCTTGCGCCGAACGTGGACAAGACCGACACGCAGGCGTTCACGTTCCACGATCCCGACCGGAAGGTGACGCTGCACCTGACCAACATCATCGGCGTCATCAACCCCGCCGCCGCCAAGAAAGTCCTGCTGTTCACCCATTGGGACACGCGCCCTACGGCAGACCAGGACCTGGACCACAAAGACAGGCCCATCCTGGGCGCCGACGACGGCGCTTCGGGGACAGCCACGCTGCTGGAACTGGCCCGCGTCCTTCACGCCAAGCGCCCCACCGTCGGCGTCATCCTCCTGTTCGTGGACGGCGAGGATTGGGGACCGGACGAGAACCGGATGTACCTCGGCGCCCGCTACTTCGCCGCCCGCCCCGGCGTCTACAAGCCGGCCTACGCCATCCTGCTGGACATGATCGGCCAGAAGAACCTCGCAGTCCACCGCGAGCTAGGCTCGGAGACGGTGCATCCCGAACTCAACAACAAAGTCTGGTCCGCCGCCGCCGCGCTGGGCTACGGGGCGCAGTTCCCCAACAGCCTCCAGGGGGGCATCGGCGACGACCACGTCCCCTTCAACGCCGCCGGCATCCCTGCCATTGACCTGATTGACTTCGACTACCCCTACTGGCACACCCTCCAGGACACCGCCGACAAGTGCAGCCCCCAGAGCCTCAAAGCCGTCGGCGACGTGATGGCGAAAGTCGTCACCGACGAGAAATAGGAACAGCAAATAGGAACAGCAAATAGGAACAGCAAATAGGAACAGCCTATGTCGTTGCGGCAGTATTGGCGAGAAGTTTGGGGCCGCATAAGTCAATATACTTGCGAGAACTTCCCGCCTGAGCGTGTAAAAACCGTAGAGGAGTGCGCCAAAGCGGCTTATGCCTGCTGCGTCGGATGGTTCGGCCAGCCGCTTGATCCCCGAAAGCCATACTGTGTTCAGCAAGCGGTCGCGGGCAACTCTTTCTGTATGCCGATGTTCGACAAGTATTACCTTGTGCTCTCGAAAGAGGCGGTCACCCCCGAACAACTTTGTTCTGTCATCGCCCATGAAATGTACCACCGCGTGACGACGGGGCGAAAGGGACTCGCCAACGAAATGTGGGTGCAGGAGATGATGGCCTGCCTCACTTCCCATTGGTTTCTGCGGAAGCAGGGCTTTCAGGAACATGCCGAGGCCGCAAAGAAGCACTGGCTGGGCACAATGGTAACTGCCGACGTCAGCGCGATGCGGGCTTGCCGACGTCAGGATTGGCGTCGCTGGATACTCCGAGGCGGTGACATCTATCCTGATGGTTTCGCTGACAGCGCTGTGAGAACAGCGTATGCCTTGATTCGCATTGTGGACGGTGACGACCTCTGCCGCATCGTCAAGGCGGCGACCCTCGAAGAATGGATCGCCTCCCTCCCGGAAGAGAAGCAGTACGGTGTCTGCCGCGTCTTAGAAGTATCGAGTGTGGGCAAGAAACCGCCAGAATGCGCGCTCGACCTGTACCAGTTCTTGAACGCTCTGCGGGCAAGAGGGGATCAGGCCGTTTCAGCAGCGGAGTTATCTGAGATCACTCGGCTTCAGCCCGCCAATGGGGCTGCCTTTTTCCACCTCGGGCGTGCTTACCATTTCGCGAAAGACTTCGGCTCGGCGCGCGATGCTTACCTCAACGCGCTTGCTCTGAATTTCTCGGACAAATGGCTCCCTTATAACCTCGCCACTGCCTACTGGCACATGGACGATTTCCTATCGGCGGCGACATGGTATCAAGAAGCGACGCACTATGAATCGGAATGGGCAAGCGCCTCTTATTACCAGGGGCGGGCACTGATGAAGACGGGCAACATCGGTGAGGCTCGAAAAGCCTGGGAGCACACGGCGACGCTCTCCGATGAGCATTACGCGAAGCTGGCGCAGACGGCGCTGGAAGAGAACCCATTGCCTGAGACTGCCGACGAGGGGTGAAAGGCCCTCAGAGCACGACGTGGAAGGCGGCGTAAGGCCGGACGCCGCGCCCGTCGAAGCGCGGCGAGACGCCGAGGTCCACGAACGGCGTCACGGTCGCGCCCAGGCCGAGGAAGGGGCCGCGCCCGGTCAGGCCGAAATCGGCGTGGATGAGCGAAATGTGGTCGCGCCGCCACGCGAACGTGTGGAACTGCCATTGGAGCGACGGCGTGATGGGGCGGCCCCACTGCGCCAGCAGGCCGACCTTGAGGGTCGGCGCCGCCGCCTGCGGCAAGGCGTCGCCCGTCAACGCCGGGTGCCCGTTCCAGACCGACCACAGATACGCCGAGGTCGCCCGGAAGGCGGCATCGGGAGTCAGGCCCAGGGCGAAGTGGTTCACATCCAGCCACTGAATCGGCGGGCGGCCCAGCGCTTCCCACAGCTCGGTCGAATCGCGCGGCGGCACCAGCAAGTCGCGGGCGGCCTCGATCATCAAAACATGGCGGGGCCGGTTTTGGCTGGCATACGTCAGCGGGTCTACGACGGCCAGCCCGCCCAGGGTCGCGGGGTCCAGCCGGCGCGAGTAAAGCCGCCGCAGGAGCCGGACGAGCAGGCTCTTTTGGGACAAGTCCGGCAAATTTCCACCGCCCAGAACCGCGACGCCCGCCGTCAGCCGCGTGTCCTCCCCCATCGCCAGGTGCGCCACGATGGCCCCCAGACTGATTCCCACCACGCCCAGCCGGTGCGGGTCTATGCCGGGCTGGGTCGCCAGCCAGGCCGCGACCGTGCGGACATCGGACGCGCCCTGCCCCAATGCCTGCACGGAAGCGGCCACGCTCCCTTCCAGATAAGGCGCGGCGGGTGCCACGCCCCGCAGATGCCGCTGCCCATGATAAGGCAAATCTATCACAGCGCAGGCGATGCCCTGACCGGCCAGGTGCCGCGCCAGCCGCCGCATGATCGGGTCGCGCGTGCTGCTGCCGCTCGGCGGCACGGCAACGACAGCGGGCGTCGGCTGGAAGGCGAGCGCGGCAGGGTAGTAGACGACGGTGATGCGGTCCACGACAGGATAGCCGGACGGCGCGGCGCTCGGCAGGGTGAGGGCGCGCGGGGCCGGCAGGCTTTCCGCGAAGCACGGAGCCATGCTCGCGCCGAGCGTCCCCAGGAGCACCCCCAGACCGGCCCACAGGCGGCTGCGAGATGGGCATGGCCGCCAGCGCCGGAAAGTGAAGTCAGGGAAAGACACGGAAAGTCTTTCCCCAGCAACGGGAGCGGCAAACTTAGACAAAGAGCGTAGCATCTCCCGCTGTAAGGCTCCGCCTCGGAGTAATGCGCCGCCTAAACCGGCAAGCCCAGATTGAGCCGCACTGTTTCCCGCACACCGCGGCAGAGCTTAATTGCCTCGCTTGCCTCTTTTTTGTCTGCCGAATCGCCGGGGTAACGAAAGGCCACCGCGTAGAGGGTCAGACTGTCGAGCGCAGGGCGCATTGCTGCCCAAAGCGGATGCATCAGGAGCAAAAGGTCCAATAACTTTCCGAGATCATGGGTCTTTGGGATCGTCAAGCCTTCTTCTTGGAGTTGACCTTTAAGATACTTCTCCGCGCATTGCTGGGCGTGAAAGCACGCCCCGTTGTAGCTAGGTGTTCTGCGCGAGCGCAATGCGAGGCCAGCGATGTTCCAGTCTTCCTCAGCCTTGTCAACCCACTCTTGCGTGACTGGCCTCATAAAGTACCTTCCCCTTCTCGACAACTTCCCGCAAAAAAAAGTCTTCGATCTCCAGACGGTACTTTAGCCTCTCAGGCGTGATTGGTATTAAATCCATCGGGAACCCAGCGTAAACGGCGCCCCGAATTGCGATAGCCTGCTTTGCCGTCCGGCCCTCGAACGGCATGACGACCAGCAGGTCCACGTCCGAGTCCTCGGTGGGCGTGCCGTAGGCATAGGAGCCGAACAGGATGATGCGCTCGGGCCGGAACCGGCGCGCGATCTCGTCGCTGACCTGGCGGATTTGGGAAGGGGTGATCATATCGGCAATCCGAAACTGCGGCGGGCGACTTCTCGCACGGTGCGGCAAAATTGCTGTGCATCCTGCGCGTCAGTTGCATTGGCATCGTGACCAGGATAGCGAAACTCCACGCTGTAGTCATCAAGTTTTGTCAGCGCCACCTGCAACACGTTCCAAGACGGCTCGACGGGGAGGGTCAGGGCCAGCAGAGCGGGCAGATTATGTGTTTTGGGAAAGGCTATGTTAGCTTCTTGCAGACGCGCTTTCAGGTACTTTTCGGCGCACTGCTGCGCCAGATAACAAACAAGGTCGTAGTTGGGTGCATTTTGCGCCTGCCCCTCGCGGTTCATGCTGACCCAATCACCCTCGGCCTTCTTAACCCACTGCTGCGTGATTGCCTGCATAAATTTCTCGCCCCCTCTCCGTGATCTCTCGTAAGAAGAAGTCGTTCATCGCGATGCGCTGCTCTAAGTATTCCGGGTCGCAGACGACGAGATCAAGCGGGAATGTGATGTCCAAGTGCAGCCGAATATCCGACGCCCTGCCGCGACCTTTATCTGGCAAAGGCATGACGACCAGCAGGTCCACGTCCGAGTCCTCGGTGGGCGTACCGTAGGCATAGGAGCCGAACAGGATGATGCGCTCCGGCTGGAACCGGCGCGCGATCTCGTCGCTGACCTGGCGGATTTGGGCGGCGTCTATCATGCTGTGCATTATACCCGCGCCGCAGGCAGGAAGTGCAGGCAGGAAGTTGACGTACTCCTGCCTAACACTGTCTCATGCAGAACACGCTTTTCTACGGCGACAATCTGGAAGTGCTGCAAAAACATGTTGCTGACGCTTCGGTGGATTTGGTCTATCTGGACCCGCCATTTAATTCCAATCGTGATTACAATGTGCTGTTCAAGGAGCAGAGCGGCGATTACAGTCCGGCACAGATCAAGGCGTTCGGCGACACCTGGAAGTGGGCCAACGCCGCGCTGGACTGGGAGAACTTCGCGGAGATTTGCCCGGTTCCGCGCGTGATCGAGCTGATGACGGGGTTCGTGAACACACTGGGCAAGAACGATGTCACCGCGTACCTAGTGATGATGGCCCCGCGCCTGTATCACCTGCACCGGGTCCTGAAGCCCACCGGCTCCCTTTACCTGCACTGCGACCCGACGGCTTCCCACTACCTGAAACTGCTCCTGGACGCGACGTTCGGGCCGCAGAACTTCCGCAATGAGATTATTTGGAAGCGCACGAATGCTCACGGCGGGTCAAAACGCTGGGGGCCTGTGCATGATGTCATTTTGTTTTACAGCCGGTCAAACGCCTACACCTGGCACAAGACGTTTGAGGACTACTCCGGCACATATGTGGAAGATTTCTATCGCTTCAGCGATGACAACGGCCAATACCGGCTCGTCACGTTGACCGGGGCTGGCACACGGACAGGCGACTCCGGCAAGCCCTGGCGGGGTGTTGACCCAACGAACGTGGGGCGGCACTGGGCGGTTCCACTCAAGCCACTTTACAACATACTGGAAGAGGTCGCGGCCAGCAAACTCACGACGCAAGAGAAACTTGATCTGCTTGACGACAACGGCCTGATCTATTGGCCGCCCAAAGGCACGACGCCGCAATACAAACGCTATCTCGATGAGAATCCGGGCGTGCCGATCCAGGACACGATCAACGACATTCAGCCCATCAGTGCTCATGCCGCCGAACGTCTTGGTTATCCCACGCAGAAGCCGCTGGCGCTCTTGGAACGCATCATTCACGCTTCCAGCAACCCCGGCGATGTCGTCCTTGACCCCTTCTGCGGCTGCGGGACCGCCATCGTCGCCGCCCAGGCGCTTGACCGGCACTGGATCGGGATAGATGTCACCCCTATCGCCACCTCGCTTATCATCGCCCGCCTGGATGATCGGTTCCGTATCAAGAACCAGAACACCATCAAGGCCGGCGACCCCGACTACGCCCGCGCCTTCGCCGTCGAGGGGCTGCCGACGGATGTGGGTGGGGCCAGGGAGATGTTCCGCGCCGACCACAAGAAGTTCGAGATGTGGGCCGTCGGCCTGGTCCCGGCGACCCCGCAGGAGAAGAAAGGGGCGGACCAGGGGATTGACGGCCTGAAATACTTCCATGACGGCGGCAAGAGCGCCAGCAAAGCCATCGTGCAGGTGAAAGGCGGCGGGACCGGAGCGCGGGATGTGCGTGATCTGGTGGGGACGATGGCACGGGAGAAGGCAGCGTTAGGCTTGTTTATCTGCCTGGAAACGCCGACCCAGCCGATGCGCGATGAGGCGGTGAACGCCGGCTTCTACCAGCCGCCGATTGGCGGGCGCAAGGTGGCGCGGGTGCAGATTCGCACGGTGGCCGAGCTTCTGAACGGGCAGGGGTTTGATCTGCCGTTCACGTCGCAGACATTCATGCCAACCGCCCGCGATGTCGCCGCCGCCGCCGGGCAGGGCGGCCTAGAGATGGACGTGTGAACAGGCATCAAATGGGCAGTCCCAGGCTTAGGCGAATCGCTTCACGCACTCCGCGACAGAGAGCCACCGCCTCGCGCGCTTCTTTTCTATCCGCCGAGTCGCCCGGATAGCGGAAGGCGACGGCATAGTTCTTCAACTGTAAAAGGGCCGGACGCATCGCCGCCCAAAGCGGCTGGCTTGGCAGGAGCATGTCCAGCAGAACCGTCAGATCATGTGTTTTTGGGAAGACGATCCCATCTTCTTGAAGGCGGCCCTTCAGATACTTCTCCGCGCATTGCTGGGCGTGAAAACAGGCGGCGTCGTAGTTAGGGGATTGGCGTGCTCGGACTTCTCTACCGCAGACCGCCCAGTCCCCTTCCGCCTTGTCAACCCACTCCTGCGTAATCGGCTGCATATAGCTCTCTTCCCTTTTCAGTGATCTCACGCAGGAAAAAATCCTGCATCGCGATCCTCTGCTGTAGCCTTTCCGGGGTGTAGACAATCAGGTCCATTGGAAACGGGACACTAAGATTGGATTGTATCTCAATGGCTTTGGCGACAGGCCGCCCCTCGAACGGCATGACGACCAGCAGGTCCACATCCGAGTCCTCGGTGGGCGTGCCGTAGGCATAGGAGCCGAACAGGATGATGCGCTCCGGCTGGAACCGGCGCGCGATCTCGTCGCTGACCTGGCGGATTTGGGAGGAGGTAATCATGTTGCTGATTTAGACGCGCCGACCAATTCCTGCAATCGCAGGATGTTCTCCTGGAACATGACTTCGAGCCGTCCAACTGGTAGTTCCTCTGAGCCACCAAGTTCAATGATCACGCACAGCTCCATCATCAGGATTGCACGCCAATCCCGTTCGCGTGTCCTATCTTGGTCTGAAACAGCGTAACTTATGTTGCGTTCTTTTCCCGTCAGGAGCAGTCCGTCAAGCCGTGTTTCCACAAACCCTGCGGCGCGTATGCGAGCCGCACAATCAGCGGCCTCCTGTTGTCTGCCAGAGATACGCAGCAGACGTGCCCCCAGAGCAAGACTGCCTTCAATCCAAGTCCACAAGTTATAGTCACCTTATAGTCACCCGAAAACTGGAACTGAGACAGAAACTCACAGACTTGCAGAGCGTCATCGTCCCTACCGAAGACATAGGACCAGTACGCCAGGTACATGGCATCTTCAAGGGGACGCTTGGCCGTCCACCTGAAGTTCTTGGCAGCCCGGTCTTTCATGCGGGCCATGAATTTTACCGGTTCTTGATGTGAGTCGAACACTGACGGTAAGGTCATACCGAAATTGTACCACACAAACAGAAACGGGGGCAGCCTTGCGGCTGCCCCCGTTTCTTGACTACGCCGCCACGCCGTCTCTTTGCACCGTCGGCACTTTGAGGCGGGTGACGATCTTCTCGCCGTCGCTGTCCACGACTATGGTGTCGCCGTCTCTAAATTCGCGGCGCAGGATGCCGCTGGAGATCGGGTTCTCCACCATGCGCTGGATCGTCCGCCGCAGGGGGCGGGCGCCGTAGAGCGGGTCGAAGCCGGAGTCGGCGATGAGCGTTTTGGCGGCCTCGGTGACTTCCAGGTGCAGCTTGCGGTCGGCCAGTTGGCGCTCCGTGCCTTTCAGCAAAAGGTCCACGATGCTCTTGATCTGCTCCTGATTCAAGGCGTGGAAGACGATGATCTCGTCAATCCGGTTCAGAAGCTCCGGGCGGAAGTGCTGGCGCAATTGCTCAGTCACTTTGGCCTTCATCTTTTCATACAGCGCGTCCTGCTCGTGGGGGCCGGCCCCGACGGGCATGGCCTCGATATACTGGCTGCCGATGTTGGAGGTCAGGATGACCACCGTGTTCTTGAAGTCTACCGTCCGGCCCGTGCTGTCGGTCAAGCGCCCAGCGTCCAGAAGCTGCAAGAGGATGTTGAAGACGTCCGGGTGGGCCTTCTCGATCTCGTCCAGCAGGACGACGCGGTACGGGCGGCGGCGGACGGCCTCGGTGAGCTGCCCGCCCTCGTCATAGCCGACGTAGCCGGGCGGGGCGCCGATGAGACGGGCGACCGAGTGCTTTTCCATGTACTCGGACATGTCTATCCGCACCATCGCGTCCGGGTCGTCGAACATGAACTGGGCCAGAGCGCGCGCCAGCTCCGTCTTGCCGACGCCCGTGGGTCCCAGGAACAGGAACGAGCCGATGGGCCGGTTGGGGTCTTTCAATCCCGCCCGCCCGCGCCGGACGGCTTCGGAGACGGCCTCGATGGCGGCCTCCTGGCCGATGACGCGCTCGTGCAGCTTCACTTCCATGTTCAGCAGCTTCTCGGCCTCCTCCTCGAACATCCGCGAGACGGGGATGCCTGTGGTCTTGGAGATCAACTCGGCGATGTCCTGCTCGTCCACGACGCTGTCCACGCCCGACTCGCGCATCCAGGCGTCGCGCTGCTCCGTGTAGACCCGGCGCAGGGCGACCTCTTCATCGCGGAAGCGGGCGGCCTTCTCGTAGTCGCGCGCATCGGCGGCGGCGCGGCCCTCGGCGACCAGTCGGTTCAGGCGGTCCTCCATGTCCTTGATGTCCTGGGGCATGGACGATTTCTCGATGCGTATCTTGGACGCGGCCTCGTCAATCAGGTCAATCGCCTTGTCCGGCAGGAAGCGGTCGGTGATGTAGCGATGGGACAGTTCGGCGGCAGCCACCAACGCGGAGTCGTCAATCTTGACCGTGTGGTGCGCCTCGTACTTGTCGCGCAGGCCGCGCAGGATTTCTACCGTGTCCTCGACCGACGGCTCGCCGACGACGATGGGCTGGAAGCGGCGCTCCAGGGCGGCGTCCTTCTCGATGTTCTTGCGGTACTCGTCCAGCGTGGTCGCGCCGATGCATTGAAGTTCCCCGCGCGCGAGGGCGGGTTTGAGCATGTTGGAGGCGTCCATCGCCCCCTCCGCCGCGCCCGCGCCGACGACCGTGTGCAATTCGTCCAGGAACAGAATCACCTGACCGGCGGCCTTGCGGACCTCGTCCATGACTCCTTTCAGACGCTCTTCAAACTCGCCCCGGAACTTCGAGCCGGCGACCAGCGCGCCCATGTCCAGGGCCAAAAGCCGCCGCCCGCGCAGGTTTTCGGGCACGTCGCCTTTTGCTATTTTCAACGCCAGCCCCTCCGCGATGGCCGTCTTGCCCACGCCGGGGTCGCCAATCAAAACCGGGTTGTTTTTGGTGCGCCGGGACAGGATTTGAATGGTTCGCTTGATCTCCTCGTCGCGCCCGATCACCGGGTCTATCTTGTCCTCGCGGGCCAGGGCCGTCAGGTCGCGCGAGAAGCGCTCCAGCATCCGGTACTTTTCTTCCGGGTTCTCATCGGTGACGCGCGCGCTGCCCCGGATGCCCTGAAGCGCCTTATAGACCTTTTCCTCGTCCACGTTCTGCTGCTTCAGGAGACGCGCCGCGCCGCCGTCGCCCTCGTTGACCAGGCCCAGCAGCAGGTGCTCGACGCCGATGTAGCTGTCTTGCAGCCGCTGCGCTTCCTCTTTCGCCAAGTCGAAGACCCGCTTGATGCGCGGCGTGATATAGATCTGCGCACCCTGGTCGGCGTACTGCACTTTGGGCGCGCGCGCCAGGGCCTCCTCGGTGGCATGGCCCAGGGCGCGGGTGTCCACGTTCAGCTTTTGCAGAACCTGCACGGCCAGGCCCTCGTTCTGCTCGAGCATCGCCAGCAGCAGATGCTCCGTATCCAACTGTGTGTGCTGATAGCGCACCAGGATGTCCTGGGCCGACTGCACCAGCTCCCGTGCGCGCTCGGTAAACTTCTCAAACATGGGGATCACTCCTCCTCGTCAATGTCTATTTCGTTTTCTAGTTCATTTTCTGTCTTTGTCGTCGTGCGCTTCTGCTCGATCTGCCCGGCCTGCTGCTCCGCCTCGCGCAGCATAGCTTCCAGCCGCTCACCCAGCATCTCCATCTGGCCCATCTGATCGAGCAGCGAGATGATGTAGGCGACGCCGCTGAGGTTGACTTTGATGTCCTGCGTCAGATGCTGAATCTGCTGAAGCCGCTCGATGTCCCGGTCCGAATAAAAGCGGTTTTTGCCGACCTTGCGCGGCTTGACCAAGCCCAGCCGGTCGTACATCCGCAGCGTCTGCGCGTGGATCGGCTTGGCAGCCTCGCCGCCGCCGTTCGTCGTCCGCGCTAGGGGACGGACCAGCTTGGCCGCGATGCTGATGGTATAGATCGGCTCGTCTCTGTCTTTCACGAATGCCATAGTTGAGTTCTCCGAAAAGGCCCCCACCCCCAGCCCCTCCCCCGCTTGCGAAGGCTTTATTGGGGTGGGGAGGGGCCGGGGGTGGGGACTTCTTACACCTTCACGCTATCCTGCCGCAGCTTCGCCAGTTCCAGGAGCAGGTCGCGCTCACGCGGCGACGGGTCTTTGGGCGTCGTCATCTTCACCCGCGCGTACAGGTCCCCCGACCCGCCGCCCTTGAGTTTGGGCATCCCCTGCCCGGCGAGGCGGAACGACTGCCCGCTCTGCGTCCCTGGCGGCACGTTCAGCGTCTTGCGCCCGCCGAACGTCTCCACCGACGCCGTGCCGCCCAATGCCGCGACCGTATAGGGGACCGCGAAGTCCGTCCGCAGGTCGTCCCCCGTGCGCTCGTACTGCGCGCTGGGCTTGACCTTGACCTTCAGGAACAGGTCGCCGCCGCCCGACCCCTGCCCCGCCAGCCGGATGCGCTGGCCGTCGGCAACCCCGGCGGGAATCTTGACGTCGGAGATTTTGCGCGGCTTGGTCACACCTCCATCGCCGTGGCAGTCCGGGCAGACGGTCGAGGCTTCCCCCGTACCGCCGCACTGCGGGCAGATGCTGTTGCCGAACAGATTGCGCCCGCCCTTGACCTTGCCGCTGCCGCCGCACATGGGACAGGCTTTCCCCTTGCCCGCCGAAACCGCGCCGGCCCCGCCGCAGCGGCTGCAAGTGTCCGGGATGGTGACGGTGAACGTCTTGCTCGTGCCTTTGTAGGCTTCCTCCAGGCTGATCTCGACCGTCTGCTCGACCTCCTGGGGCGAGGACCGGATGGGCCGGCCGGCCGGCCGCGCGCTGCTGAAGCCCCCGAAGCCGCCCGCCGGCCCACCGCCCGCCCCGCCGCCCGCCTGACCGCCGAACAGTGACGAGAGAAAGTCGTCAATTCCGGGACCGCCACCGGCGCCGCCGAAGTCATACTCCGTGCGTACACCGCCCTGGGCTGCACCCCGCTGACCGCCGCCCGCGTTTGGGGCGGGGCCGCCCCCCTGGCTGTACGACTTCCACTGGTCGCCGAACTGGTCGTATTTGGAACGCTTGTCTGAATCGGACAGCACCTCGTAAGCCTCGCCCACGTCCTTGAACTTTTCTTCCGCGCTTTTGTCGCCGGGGTTGACATCCGGGTGGTGCTGGCGGGCGAGCTTCCGGTAGGCTGCCTTGATCTCCTTCTCCGTCGCCGTCTTCGGCAGCCCCAGGATTTTGTAGTAATCTTTATAGTCAACAGCCATGGTTTGTGCTTCCTCCCGCAAGTGACTTCCCAACGGTGTTAGTATTACATATGAGCGTTATGCTGTCAACTCATTTAACAAAAATACGTGGGATGTGGTTCCCTCGTGAGAAAAAGACAGCATTTCTCCGCCTGCCGGGCATATTCGTTTAGCCTTACACTTCTGCGGGTATCAACGGGCAACAGATATTCGCGAGTGAACATTGAGTGAACATTTCAGGAGATAATCGCAATGGCAGACACACAGGAACCAAATCCGATGGGCGCGGATGCGCCTTTCACTGATCAGGTTAAAGATCAGGTCAAGCAACAGACACAGCAAGCCGTGCAGCAGAGCCAGCACTATGCGGGTCAAGCCGTGGACGTCTTGCGTACACAGGTCAAGTCCCAGCTCACGCAGCAGAAAGACGCGCTCGGCGTCGGCGCCACTGAGGTCGCTCAGATCGTCAAAAAGAGCGCCGACGATCTGCGAGGAAAGGGGCTGGGGACTTTCGCCAGTCCTTATATCGAGCAGGCGGCTCAGAAGCTGACGGATTTCGGCACGACCGCGCAGCAAAAGGACATTGACGAGGTGATCCGGGATACGGAGAACTTCGCCCGCGTTCAGCCCGCTGTCTTTCTGGGCATCGCGACCCTCGTCGGCTTCGTAGCCGCCCGGTTTCTGAAAAGTTCCGGGCAGGCCGTCGCCTCAGCCTAATCTATTTTCGGGAGAACACTGATGAGCAGAAAAAACTACAAGCCGGAGTGGAATGAGCCGGCTGAGGTCGTCATGGTCGAGGTGACTGATCCTATCGAGGACACGATCGAGGTTGGAGAAGTCATCCTGGTGGACGGTCCGCTGGACCCGGTTCCTCTGGACAGAAGCCCCTACGAGGTGCAGGAATACAACCCGCCCCACTATTCCGCCGAGCCGATGCCCGGTTTGGGGGCGGCGGATAGTGTGAAAGACGCGGCGACGGACGCCGCGCAAGGCGTGGCCCAAAAGGCCCAGGATGCGGGCCAGAAAGCCCAGGATGTGATGCAGGACGTGACACAAAAAGCTCAAGAGACCGCGAAAGGCGTCGCGGGTAAGGCTCAGGACGTCGCTCAAGGAGTGGCGGAAAAAGCCCAGGACGTTGCTCAGGGCGTCGCCGGCAAGGCTCAGGACGCCGCGCAGAGCGTCGCCGGCAAGGCTCAGGACGTGACTCAAAAGATCACGGAGACCGCTTCGGGCGCGAAGGCCGCCGCTGGCGGCGCGCTGGACTCGGCCAAATCCGCCGTGCCCGCCGCCAAAGGCGTCCTCAGCAGCGCCGCCGGCAAGATCGGCACGGCAAGCGCGACGGGAGCCCAAAGCGCCGGGTCGGCTCTCTGGGCCCTTATCCAGCGCAACCCGCTTCAGGCCATCTTCGTTTTTGCCAGCCTGATCTGGCTGTTCCGCAACAACAAAGCAGCCGCCTCTCAGCCACCCGTCAGCCTGAGCGACGCCGCCGGGGACGCCGCCGAAAAGGTCGGCAGCGTCGCCGGTCATGTGCAGGTGGCCGCGACCAACCTGAGCAACCAGGTTTCGGATCAGGCATCGCGCGGGGCGGGCTGGTTTACCCGAACTCTCCAAGAAAATCCGCTGGCGATTGGCGCGATGGCGATTGTCTTCGGCGTCGGACTGGGCTTCGCCGTGCCCGAAACGCCCTATGAGGATAAGCTGCTGGGCGAGACGCGCGACAAGCTGGCCGGTAAGGCGCAGGAAGCCGCGCAGGACCTCACCCAGAAGGTGACGACGGTCGCGCAGAGCGCCGTCCACGAGGCGGTCGAGACGGCGAAGGAAGAAGCGAAGAACCAGGGATTGACCGGCCAATAAGCGCCGGCGCAGGCCGAAGAATGCCTGCGTCTCAGCGAAAGATCAGAGCCAGGCCAGCTAGGGTCATCCCAGAAAGGGCGACGCGGTTATCCGCGCCGCCTTTTTTGTGCCTGCCTTCTTTTTTGTGCCTGCCTTACCGCCACGTTTTCAGAAACGCCCATTGCCTGCAATCAAGCCTGACGCCGGGCCGCACCCGCTTGACCTGCAAGAGCGCTTCTTCCGGGCCATCGGCCAATCCGCGCGCCATGAGGACGGCGGCGGCGACTAGGGCGGAGCGTCCATGCCCCAGCGCACAATGAACGTAAACCCCGCCCTCCCAGACAGCGACTTTCTGGACAGCGTCCCTGAACGCCCCCTGCTCGGGAGCCGCATTGTCCAGCGTCGGCAGGCAGAGGTACGTCGGCAGGCAGAGGTACGCACGGCCCGTCCGCAAGGCGCGTGGCTCGCCAAACTCCGAAGTCAGGTCCACAATCAGCGTCACGCTTGGAGGAAGTTCCGAGGCCGCCGCGCGGCGTCCCAGCCAAAGCCCCGGCGCGACTTCGTCGCAGACGGCCTCCCGCGTAAAGCGCGTCTGGCAGTACCAGATCAGTCAGGTGAGCAGCAGGTACGGCAAGCAACAGGCACGGCCCCCAGGCCAGCGTTCCCTCCGGTCGTTTCCCGAACACGCGCGGCTTTTGGAACGCATAGGCCGCCGCCACGGCGCAAAAACTCAGCCCGGACCAGACCAGCAGCCACGCGGCGCGCGGGTAAAGCGCCGCCAGCGCCACTTGTCCGATGCCGATGACCAGCAGTGCCGGCGCGCTCCGCATCATGCCCTCCGATCCGGGTATAATGCTGCCATTCTTGTCACGAGGTACAGCATCATGTCAGCACCTTCATTGGAGGAGCGCGTCGCGGCTCTGGAAGCCAGACTAGAGCAGATCGAACATCGGCAGGACCAAGACCAAGATAAATCGGATGACACAATTCCTTGGTGGAAGCGTACCATCGGGATTCATGCGAACAGTCCTGGATTTGAAGAGGCCGTGCGCTTCGGGCGCGAATGGCGCGAAGCGCAGGCCCCCCCCGACGAGGACGCTTCCTGATGATCAACTGGCTACTGGATACAGATCACTTGACGCTTCTGCAACGAGGCGGCGGTACGGCCCTATCTCTGCAATTACGGCTAGCCGAGTTCCCGGCCAGCGAGTTCGCTACCACTATCATCAACTATGAAGAGCAAATGCGTCAACGACCGCCCCGTAAAGATTAATCTAAACGAGGCGGCTTGTCCCTGGCGCGTTGACCTGCACTCCGTAGCGCAGGAGGCCGAGACATTCAGGCATAGACCATGCTCTATGCCCTTCCCGTGTTTGCAACGGGAGGCTGGTTGACATAAGTTCCGCGGTGCGGAACTCACCCTGGCGGGGAGGCAGCCTGTCAGTTCTGGGAGATACGACCCGCAAATTCAACTGTGTAATTCAACTGTGTATCAGGGCGTCACCGTCCTCATGCCCAGAAAAGCATGGCGTTCGTGTTAGGAATCGTCTGGCTTGGCCTTGTCACTGTAGCCGACACTACGACAGGCCGACCGTTCTTGTCGGAGGACGCTTTCAATTGACGAACAACCATAAAGATTATACCCGAAAGGGTGTTCGTAAAAACATACACGGAGCAGACACGCAGGCCGAAGAAAATCTTTAATATCGTGTCTTCGGAAAGACACGGGGCAATTCCCCTGCCCCCTAAAGGGGGACAGCCCCCTTGCTCATTTTCTGTGGGTGGTTGTCTCATGCGGCACAAGCAAGGACGCCACAGAAACTCGTGGAGGCCTATGCTCTCCTGCAAACCCATTTGCCCCGTTTGGGGTATGATGTCCTTGACTGATTGACACCTTGAAGGCGTCTCCCGACTGAACACGGACGCCCCGCCCTAGAGTCGGCTAGAACGGCGGCAAGCACTCCTGACGATTACTGGTTCCGCCTGGCGGAACTTTAGGTCAACGGTCATGCACAGAGTCTTCCAGTCTGGTGACAAGCGGGGGCCAGTTGAAGATGCGGGTAGCCTCTTAACTCTGTGACGTGCTGCCTCCCCGCAGGGAGTGTCAACCAGCGCCAGGATGTGAACTCCTGTAGGACAGTCTGCATGATGACTGTCTGAATGTCTTGGCCTCCTGTGTGTACGTTGCACAGGTCAACGCGCCAGGGACAAGCCGCCTCGTTTAGATTAATCTTTACGGGGCGGTCGTTGACATAGACACCTTTCGTGACGCTCCTATCCTAGCCTATGACGACTTGGCAGCTACTGAGTTTGAACGTCTGCGTCAGGCGCGCATCCGCATTGGCACGAAGGATTTGAGGATTGCCGCAATCTGCATCTCCAATGGGGCGATGCTGCTGACACGCAACCTGAAAGACTTCGGGCAAGTTCCCGGCCTGCGCGCAGAGGACTGGTCGGTCTGAAGCAGACCCAGCAAAAAGCGGCATGGGATTATCCCATGCCGCTTTCGCTTCTGCTTCCCTACTCCGCCGTGACCTGGACCTTCTTGGGCTTGGTTTCCTCGGACTTGGGCAGGTGGATTTCGAGAATGCCGTCGCGGTAGGATGCCTTCACGGCGTCGTGCCGGACGGGGACGCCGATGGTGAACGAGCGCTGGAAATGGCCGTAGGCGCGCTCGACGCGGACGTAGTTGTCCTTGCGCTGCGTATCCTCGAACTTGCGCTCGCCCTTCAGGGTCAGCGTGTCGCCGGTCAGCTCGATGTCAATGTCTTCCTGCTTTAGTCCGGGCAGCTCGGCCCGGACGACGATCTCCTCGCGGTCCTCGAAGATGTCCACGGCAGGCGCCCAGGTGCGGGCGGAGGCCAGTTCGGCCCCGCCCCGGCCCGTCGGGCGACCGTTGTCTTCAAAGAGGCGGTTGACTTCCCGCTGCAAGCGAGCCATGTCCTCGAAGGGATCGAAACGAACGATGTTGGTTGGCATTGTTTGTTTTCCTCCAGTTGTTGGTGATATTTGTAGGGGTGGGGCTTGGCCCCGCCCGGTCGGAAAGGGCGCGATGAATCGCGCCCCTACAGCGTGAGATTACTCGCTCTTGAACTCGGCGTCAATCACGTCGTCGTGCTTGGGCGCTTCTTCCGCGTGCTCCTCGGCGCCCGCGCCGTCGGCGTGGTAGCCGTTGCCCGAATCCGGCGCGGGGCCGGGGTCGGCCTGGCGATACAGGATCTCGCTCAGTTTGTACGACGCCTGCTGAAGCTCCTCGGTCGCCGACTTGATGCGGTCAGTGTCATCCGATTCGAGCGCGGACTTGACGTTCGCAATGGCGCTCTCGACGTTGCCCTTCTCGTCGGACGGCAGCTTGTCGCCCAGATCCTTGATCAGCCGCTCGGTCTGATAGACGAGCTGGTCGGCCTGGTTCTTGGCCTCGGCCTTGTCGCGCAGGGCGGAGTCCTCGGCCGCGTGCTGCTCCGCTTCGCGGATCATGCGCTCGACCGCAGCCTTGTCCAAGGTGCCGGCCCCCGAAATGGTGATCCGCTGCTCCTTGTTGGTCGCGCGGTCCTTCGCCGAGACGTTCACGATGCCGTTGGCATCAATGTCGAACGTGACCTCGACCTGCGGGACGCCGCGCGGGGCGGGCGGGATGCCCGTGAGCTGGAAGCGGCCCAGCAGCTTGTTCTGCGAGGCGACCGTGCGTTCGCCCTGGTAGACCACCACGTCTACCGCCGTCTGCCCGTCCGCCGCCGTGGAGAAGACCTCGGACTTGCGGGTCGGGATGGTGGTGTTCCGGTCAATCAGCTTGGTGAACATGTCACCCAGCGTCTGGATGCCCAGCGAGAGGGGCGTCACGTCCAGCAGGACCACGTCCTTGACCTCGCCGCCCAGGACGCCCGCCTGAATGGCCGCGCCGACCGCGACGACCTCATCCGGGTTGACGCTGCGGTTCGGCTCCTTGCCGCCGCCGAGTCGCTTGACCAGGTCTTGGATGGCCGGGATGCGGGTCGAGCCGCCGACCAGGATGATCTCGTCCACGTCCTTCGCCTCGATGCCGGCGTCAGACAGGGCGCGCGTGAACGGCTCCTCGGTCCGCTTCACCAGGTCGCGGGTCAGCTCGTCGAACTTGGCGCGCGACAGCCCCACGTCCAGGTGCTTCGGCCCCTCGGCGTCCGCCGTGATGAACGGCAGGTTGATGGTCGTCTGCACCACGTTGGACAGCTCGATCTTAGCTTTCTCCGCCGCCTCGCGCATCCGCTGCATGGCCTGCTTGTCTTTGCGCAGGTCAATGCCCTGGTCCTTCTTGAACTCGTCGGCCACGAAATCCACGACGCGCTGGTCGAAGTCGTCGCCGCCCAGATGGGTGTCGCCCGCCGTCGAGCGCACCTCAAAGACGCCGTCGCCCACGTCCAGGACGCTCACGTCGAACGTGCCGCCGCCCAGGTCATAAACCAGAATCGTCTCGTTCTTCTTCTTGTCCAGCCCATACGCCAGCGAGGCCGCCGTCGGCTCGTTGATGATCCGCAGGACTTCCAGACCGGCGATGCGGCCTGCGTCCTTGGTCGCGTTGCGCTGGGCGTCGTTGAAGTAGGCAGGGACGGTGATAACCGCCTTGTCCACCTTCTCGCCCAGATACGCCTCGGCGTCGGTCTTGAGCTTCTGCAAGATCATCGCCGAGATCTGCTCCGGCGTGTACGAGTTGCCGTCAATCGTCACCTTATCCGAGGTGCCCATCTTGCGCTTGATGGAGATGACGGTGCGGTCGGGGTTGACGACCGCCTGCCGCTTGGCCGCGCTGCCCACAAGCCGCTCGCCGGTCTTGGTGAAGCCGACGACGCTGGGCGTGGTCCGCGCGCCCTCGGCGTTGGCGATCACGGTCGGCTCGCCGCCTTCGAGGACGGCGACGCACGAGTTGGTCGTTCCGAGGTCAATGCCTACTGTCTTTGCCATTGGTGTTTCCGATGCTCCCTTATGGTCTATTCTGTTTGAGTTCCGTGTTAAATCCTGCCGACGCCCATTATATCACTTGAGCGTTGCATTGTCAACCTTCTTAACAAAACATCTACGGGAATTGTTCCCGGAATGGGAGAAGATATAACATAGATTTCTCAGGTAGACGTAAAAGACCAGGCGACTGTAGAGCCGCCTGGTCATTTTATTGTCCCAAAAAGCAGAGGTTGCTTCAAACAGGGTCACCGGCATGTTCGCTGATGGCCCTGTTTTGAATCGCACCTGCCTTGTGTCAAGGGCGGCACGAGGGCGGCGCCCCTCGCGGTTGATCATTCTGTCTGTGGCCCCCCTTCGCGGCCAGAGTTGGAGAACGGACTGCTCGTGGCCGTGCTAACGCCGGTTAAAGAGCCAGCGGCAGGCGGAGGTGGAAGCAGCTGCCGCTCCCAAGCTGACTGTCTACCGTCAGAGCCCCCCCATGCGCCTCCGCAATTTGGGCGCAGATCGATAGGCCCAGTCCGCTCCCGCCGGTGGACCGCGCACGATCCGCGCGCCAGAAGCGCTCGAAGATGTGCGGAAGATCGCCGGCGGCTATTCCGGCGCCCGTGTCCTGCACCGTGACCACGGCGTCGCCCGTTGCCCCCTCGGTCCCCGCCGATACCTGGGTGGACACGGTGACTCGGCCGCCGGCGTCCGTGTATTTAAGGGCGTTATCGACCAAGTTGCGCAGCAGGAGATAGAGCTGGTCCGTATTCCCACGGATGACCGGCACCGGTTCCCCTACCCGCTCCTGCCCGTCGGGCGAGCGCTCGCGCGTGAGGAGCAGTCCCGCCTCACGCGCTCTCGGCTCGAACTCCGCGATGACCAGGTCGCTGAGGGTAGCCAGGTTGATTGTTGTGCCGACCGGGTCCGCGCTCACATTAGCCGCGCTCAAGGCGCCGGCGTTCTGGCGGGCCAGAAAGCTCAGGCCCTCCACGATGCGGCTCATCCGATCAATCTCTTCGACCGCGCTGGCTAACGTCGCCTCATAAACAGCCCTCTCACGCGGACGGGTCAGCGCCAACTCCATCTCCCCCCGCAGGATCGTCAGCGGCGTCCGCAGCTCGTGCGAGGCGTCGGCGGCAAACCGCTGCTGCGCCTCCGCGAAGTGGGTCTGCGCCTCGAAGGCTTTTCGGAGGCGGGTCGTCATCTGGTTGAGGGTCGCGACGAGGCGCCCGATCTCACTGTCCGATTCCCCGGCTTCCGGGAGGAGCGCTTCCGGCAGAGCCGAGGCGTCCAGCCGCTCGGCTTCCGCCACGATGCGGCTGATCGGCTGAAGCGTCCGCCCGACCAGGACCCAGCCGCCCGCGGCGGCCAGCAGCAGCACGACCGGGAGGACCAGCGCCAGCAGAGCGGCCAGGCGCTCCAAGACGTCGGCGTTATGATCCCAGGGGACGGCCACTTGCAGGAGGCCTGCCTCCCGGCCGATGCGGCCCGGCAGAGTGAGCACGCGGACGGTCTGTTCTTCATCGGGGCCGGCGAACGAAAACCGCCCCAGAGCAGGCGAAGGCTCGCGCAGCAGCGGGTCGAGGGAGCGCTCCACGGCGGGTTGAGCGGCAAGGTCGGCGGAAGTCACTAGGGGCCGGTATGCCTCCTTTCGCACGAGACGGGTATAGACCACATCGAAGAACAGCAGGTCCGAGTTGTCATGGCGAGGCCCGCCCGAAGGCGAAGGGAGGATGTCGGACGGGCGCAGGGGCGGACGGGAAGCGATGGCCTCCGCGAGATCATTGACATCTGGCACATCACCGGGGCTCCCCGCCGCGAGGGCCGTGATCCGGCGCGCTTCGCGCATCAGAAAGGCGTCCGTCTCCGCCAGGAGAGCGCGCTGCGCGCCGGTGTAGAGGAGCCAGGCGCCCAGCAAGAGGAGGACAGCCAGTATCCCCGTGTACCAGAGTGTCAGGCGAAAACGGAGGGACCGGTTCCAAGAAAGAACGCCCGCCGTCCTTGCGGACGCGGGCAGGTGTGCCGCCTCTGGCTTGGGTGCTGTCGTTGGGGCGGTTTCCTTGTTAGACATCGTCCACATCCAGTTCAGACATCGTCCACGCCCAGGCGGTAGCCCACGCCCCGAACCGTGTGGATGAGTTTTGGATCGTGACCGCGGTCAACCTTATTGCGCAGGTAGTTGATATAAACATCCACGACGTTGGTCCCGCTGTCGAAGCTGAAGTCCCAGACATGTTCAGTGATCATCGTCCGGGAAACCGTCTGTCCGGCGTGCCGCATCAGGTATTCCAGGAGCGCGTATTCGCGCGCCGACAGAAGGATGGATTGCATCCCCCGTCGCACGCGCCGGGTTGCCGGGGTGAGGATGAGATCGCCGACCGCGAGGTCCGGCAGCATGCCCGGCATCCCGCGACGGAGCAAGGCGCGCGCCCGTGCCAAAAGCTCGCCCAGAGCGAACGGTTTCGTCAGATAGTCGTCGGCCCCGGTGTCGAGGCCGGCGATCCGGTCGCCGATGGCGTCGCGCGCGGTGAGCATCAGGACCGGGACGCGCTGTGCGGCGGCGCGTAGGGATCGGCAAACACTGAGGCCGTCGCGTCCCGGCAGCAGCCAGTCCAGGATCACAAGGTCATACTCGGCAGACAGGGCCAGACGAAGCCCGTCGTCACCATCGGCGGCCACGTCGACGGCGTGCCCCTCCTCTCTCAGAGCCTGTTGCACGAAGGCTGCGACCTTTACTTCGTCCTCGACGACTAGAACGCGCACGGCTTCCCCCTGGGTCTACTTCTTGTTTAAGGTAAGCGCTGATCATTAGGATTCATCTGCCTGCGTTTGATCTGGCTGCCGCTTGCGTATCACGGCATCCGTCACCACTGGGCCTGGGGGCAATTATCTGCCAGCGTCAGGCCCGGCAGGCTCTTGCCGGGCCTGACGCTGAACTCCAACACGAAGTGTGCCGGTGTTGAGGCCGGGTTCCTTGCCGCCGGCGCTCCACGCCGCCGCAGAAGCGTTTGCGTTGCCGTGGCTCGGCTCGTTCCGAGCCGACCTCGCTTAATGCCGACCTCACTTAATGCCGACCTCACTTAATGCCGACCTCGCTTAATGCCGACCTCGCTTAATGCCGACCTCGCTTAATGCCGACCTCGCTTAATGCCGACCTCGCTTAATGCCGACCTCGCTTAATCGGGCTTCTCACCGGCTTCTGCCTTGGCGGGAGCCTTTGACGAATGACCCGTCTGCTTGGCCTTCAGCGCGGCTTTCTTGTCGGCGGCGGCTTCGGTGGCTTCCTCGGCGGCCGAGGTTTTCTCCGTGGCCGTCACTTTGCCGGTCGTCGAGCTGACTTCCGCCTCCCACATCTGGCCCGTCTTGTCGACCACGGTCACCGCGTACTGCCAGTGGCCGTCCTCGAACTCGTACTTCGCCGCCGTCGCCCTGCCGGGGATCTTCTTGATGGCGCTGGACTTCGCCTGGGCGGGGGTGATCTTCGCCTTGGGCGGGGCGGCCTGCGTGATGGCGGCGGTCGCGGCCACCGCCGCGATGCTCATCAGAAGTGTGGGGGTGAGTTTCTTGCTTGTCATAATGTTCCTTTTTCTCCTCTGGTGTGTCGTGTTCTGTCAGAGAATGATACCCCGCCAACATTAAGAGGCCATTAGACGGGGATTAGAAAATCCTTATAGACACTTCTTATAGAGATCGCCCTTTGCCGACGCTCTTCGTCAGCGCCTTTGCCGGACTCGCCGCAGAAGTCGTACCGACGGCTTCTAACTCAGCCGCCTTTGTCTGCGGGGCCTCCGGTTGTAGGTCCCTCGGTTGCGGGGCCTGTGGGGACTTCTGAGGCCGCTCCAGCGTGACAAAGATGACCGGGGCAACGATCAGCGTGAAGAGCGTGGAGACCAGCAGGCCCCCGACCACGGCGATGGCGAGCGGCTTTTGCAGGGCCGCGCCCGCGCCGAGGCCCAGCGCCAGCGGCAGCAGGGCCAGAATCGCGGCGATCGTCGTCATGAGGATGGGACGCAGGCGCTCCGTGCCGGCCCTCGTCATCAGCGTCACCAGGTCTGCGCCGGGATTCTCGCGCCGGAGCCGGTTGAAGAAGTCGAACAGGACGATGCCGTTCTCGGTGATGATGCCGACGATCATGATCGCGCCGGTGAAGCTGGAGATGTTGAGCTGCGTGTTGGTCAGGAGCAGGGCCAGCAACACGCCGAACAGGGACAGCAGGGCCGCCAGCAGCAGCGCGATGGCCTGGCGGATGGCGCGGAACTGGACCACCAGGAGCGTGAAGACGAACAGCACGGCGATCAGCAGGGTCACGCCGAGTTCGGAGAAGGACTGCTGCTGGCTGGCGTACAGGCCGCCGTATTCCAGGGTGTAGCCGGGCGGCAGCGCGACCTGCTTTTTGACGCGGGCTTGAATGTCCGACGTGGCGCCGCCGAGGTCGCGGCCGGACAGGCTGGCGGTGACGGCGATCATCTGGCGCTGGTTTTCGCGGGTGACGCGCGGGAATCCAGGCCGAATCTCGATGCGGGCGACCTCACTGAGCGGCACGTTCCCGCCCGTTACGGGAGACGCGACCGGGATGTGGGGCAGCAGGTTCTGGCTGAGGCCCTGACCAGGGTGTGTGATCTGGACTCGGACCCCGACCGCCTCTTCCGCCTGCTGCACATGGGTCGGTTCCATTCCCTGCAAAGCGGCCTGGGCGGCCTGCGTGATGTCATCGTTGGTCAGGCCGTAGCGCTGGGCCGTTTGCGTGTTGATCGCCAGCACCGCCTCGGGGTCGCTGTGGACGATGCCGGGGTTGTGGTCAACGACGCCGGGGGTCTTGCCCAGGACATCGTCTATCTTCTGGGCCAGATCTTCCAGCGTCGCCTGATCCGATCCGAAGATTTTGATCTGCACGGGGCTGGGCGATCCTGCGATGTCTCCGGTCTCATCCTGCAATGTCTGATGAAAGTCAACTTGAGCGGCTGGATACTGCCCCTGCACCTGGGAGCGGACATCGTCCATGACTTCGTTGATGTCGCGCGCGCGCTGCTGCTTCAGGCGCACGGTCATGTCGCCAGCGTTCTGGGTGGTGATGTCGAAGCCATTCTGTGCGCCCGTCTGGCGCGACCAGGCGGCTACCTCGGGCGTCTGGGCCAGCACAGTCTCGATCTTGCCCGACACGCGGCTTGTCTCGGCCAGGGAGGTTCCCGGCGGCAACCGATAGTCGAGGATGAAGCCGCCCTCGTCAAATTCCGGAAAGAAGCCGGTCTGGAGCCGCTGATACAGAAAGTAAGTTCCCAAGGCCAAAGGCAGCAGCAGGACAAGCACGACGGCCCGATGCGCCAGGCACCAGCTCAGAAGGCGCGTGTAGCCATGGACCACTTTATCGAACTGCCGGGGGAAAAACCCAAGGATGCGTGCCAGGACCGAAGGCCGCGTGCCGTCGGCGGGGTGCGCGACCGAGGACGGCAGCAGCCAGCCTGCCAGCAGCGGGGTCAGCAGCAAGGCCAGCGCGAGCGAGACGACCAACGTGGCGATCATGACGAGGGCCAGCGGGCCGAAGAACTGGCCGGTCAAGTCGTTCAGAAAGGTCAGCGGCAGAAAGGCCGCCATGGTCGTCAGCGACGAGCCGATCATGGCCGGGGTGATCGCCTTCAGCCCGGCGGCGATCGCGTCGGAGCGCGGCCTGCCGCTCTCCAGCTCGGAGAACATGTTCTCCACCACGACGATGCCGTCATCAATCACCAGGCCCAGCGCAATCGCCAGCGCGCCCAGCGTCATGATATTCATCGTCTGCCCAAGCGCCTTCATCATGGCGAACGTGATGATAATGGTGAGCGGCAAGATGATCAGCACGACGGCCGCCGTCCGCAAGTTGCCCAGAAAGAGCATCAGCACGAATAGGGCGAGCACACCGCCGACGATCAGCGACTCCAGGACGCTGTTCTGCGACTCCCGCACGATGTTTGACTCATCATAGTAGTTGGAAAGGGTGACACCGGGGGGCAGTGAAGAGCGCAGGTCCGCCAGCGTTGCCTTGATGCCGTCCGCTACCTGGACCGTGTTGCCGGTGGGCTGCTTGATGATGCTGAGGAGCACCGCACTCCGACCATCACCGCTGGTCTCGACGGTATGCGGCTCGACCCCGCGCGTGACGCTGCCGACCTGGCCGACCGTGACCGGCACCCGGTTCTTGACGGCGACGGTGACATCGGCGATGTCTTGAGTGCTTCCGAAAAGGCCGGAGGCGAGAACGTCGTAGCGCAGGAAGGACTGATCGTAGTAGCCGACGGAGTTGATCTGGTTGTTCTTGGCGAGCGCATTCTGCACGTCCTGAGCGGTGATCCCTCGGGCGAGCAGCGCCGTGGGGTTGATCTGCACTAGGAAGTTTGGGGTGTCGCCGCCCCCAACGGCAATCTCGCGGACGCCTGTGACGCGCAGCAGGCGCGGGCGCAGGGTGTAGAGGGCCAGCCGGCGCAGCTCCTGCGAACTGAGCGTGCGGGAATAAAGGCTGTAGCCCATGATGGGAAAGACCGACGGGTTGAGGCGCTGCGCCGTCACATTGGTCCCGGGGGGGAGCGTAGCTTGGACCTGGTTGATACGAGCCTGCACCTGCTGGAGAGTCGCCTGCATGTCCGTGCCCCACTGGAAGTTAACATCCAGCTCATCGCTGCCGCGCTGGGTTAGGGAGCCGACGCGGGTGACGTTGGGGACCCCCGCGACGGCGTTCTCCAGCGGTCGCGTGATGTTGGCGAGGACCAGCGGGATGGGCGTGTCGCCGGCATCCGCCGTGACGATAATACGCGGGGCCGTTAGGTCTGGAAAAATGGCGACCGGCAGCGATTGGGAGGCATAAAATCCACCCAAGCACAGCAGGACCACCAGCAACAGGATCGCCTTACGATAATGCGCTATAAAGCCGCTAAGGTCCATGAGAGCCTCCTGCACTACCGCCGCTTCCCGCGTTTCTCGGTCCGACGCTCCCGCCTGCGGCGTTACCCGCCCCGCTTCCACTGCCTGTGGCTCCTCCACCGGACCCGTTTGGGGGGGCGGGCTGGGCCGCCGGCGCGGGGGCATTCGGCACGCTTGTGGAGGCCGGGGGCGTGGAGACGCCGGGCGAAGACCGGCTGGGGCTGCTCGGCTGGCCCGGCACCGCCGTCCGTGCGCTCAGGCCGCCGGCTGCCGGTACGCCGACTCCCCCCGCAGCCGGCTGAACCCCAGGGCTGCCGGGCGCAGAGACATCCGGCGCGGGCGCCTCCGAAGAGCCGCCCGGCGCAGGCGCATTTTCCACTGCCACTTTGGTCCCCTCCGGCAGCCCGTACTGCCCGGAGACGGCCACCTTCTGGCCTGCCGAGAGGCCGCTCTGAACTTCGACGCGCCCCTCCGCCGATAACCCCGTCGTGACGGGGACGATGTGCGCGACCGAGTCCGCGCCGACCACGACCACGCTCGTCTTCCGGGTGTCGGGGTCCGTCAGGACCGCCGCCTGGGGGACCAGCAGAATATTCGTCCGGCGCTGCGTAACGATCCGCGCCTGCACCGTCGTGTCGTCCCTGAGACGGCGTCCGGGGTTGGCGACCACCGCAAAGGCCGGCACGGCGCCGCTGGCCGGGTCCACCTGGGAGCCGACCCGGTTCAGGGTCGCCCGGAAGACGTGGCCGGGCAGACTGCTGGCGGTGAAGGTCAGGGTTTCGCCGGCATGAACCTGCGCGGCGGCGTCACCGGGGATGTTGACCTGGAGCTGCAGGGTGTTCAGGTCCGCGATCATGGCGATTTTCGTCGTGGTGTCCACGGTCTCCCCGACGTTCGCGCCGACGAGCGTCACCTGGCCGGAAAGGGGGGCATGGAGCGTATACAGGGCGAACTGCGCCTTCGCGGTGGTCAGCGCGCCGAGGGAATTACGGACCTGCTGACGGGCAACCTGCACGTCCTTTCGCTTGACGAGGTTCTGGATGGACGACGCCTGCGCCGCCGCCAGGGCCTGCTGCTGCCCGGCGACGGTCTGCCGCTGCCCCTCCACGGTCTGCCGCTGGGCGTCTCGCTGCGCCTGGGCCGTCCGCAGAGCGAGCTGCGCCGCCTCGACGTCCTTCTGGGGGACCAGCCCGTCCGCGAGCAGGGTCTGGGCGCGGGTGAGGGTCTGCTGCGCGTTCTGCACCGCAGCCTCGTTGCCGATCAGGGTGGCCTGGGCGCCGCGTAGCGTGGACCGGGCGTTACGCAGGCCGGCCTGCGCCTGTAGGATCGTGGTGCGGGTCTGCGCCTGCTGCTGGAGCGCGTTCGCTTCGGCCTGCTGCACCTGAACCAGATTCTGGCCGACCGTGGCCTGTGCCTGCTGAACCTGGCCCAGCAGTTGCCGCGTGGACAGCCGCGCGATGACCTCGCCTTTCCGCACGCCCTGGCCATAGCGGATGTACAGCCCACTGAGGACGCCGGCGACGGGGGGAGTCAAGGTGGTCTCCCGGCCTGGCAGGGCCTGAAGCGTCCCCGTCGCCGGCAGGATGCTTTCCAGGCTGCCGCGCGTGACGGGGACGATCTGGAGTGTCGGCTGCGGATCCGCCTTTTTATCGGCCTCGGCCGGCGGCTTGGAGCCGCAGCCAAGTAGGGAACCGGCCCCGCAGAGCGCCAGAGCCATCGCGAGGAGGCGGTACGTTTTCACGATTCGATCCAATCCTATTTGATCCAATCCTGTTCGATCCAATCCTGTTTGACGACCTGTTTGGTCCGATCCAGTGTCTGATGTCCGTGCCACCCGGCGCATCATGGCCCGCCCCTGCCGCCGTTGCTGGCGCCGCCCGCCCCAGGCCCGGTCGTACTGGTGCCTGAGGGGCTGGTTCCGGGGTTGCCCGCGCCGGCGGGGCTGGTCCCGCCCGCTCCCGTCGGATTCGGGCCGGGCGTGCCGCCATTGCCAGGGGCTGTTCCCGTTCCCGGCGCCGCTCCTGTTCCCGGCGCCGTACCCGGAGTCGCTGAGTTCCCCGCCGTGCCGCCGCTGACGGCGGCTTCCAGGGCGCTTTCCGAGCTGGCCGCGTCGTAGAGCGCCTGAACATAGGTGATGCGCGCCTGGGCCAGTGCGCTCTGAGCGGTCAGCACGTTGATGAGCGGGAACAGCCCGTTCCGATAACCCAGCACCGTCTTGTCGTAAGTCACCTGGGCAATGTCCCGTGCGGCCAGCGCCGCCGCGCTCTGCGCCCGCGTGCTGGCCGCCGTCAGATAAGCCGCGCTGACAACCGTTAGCGCCGTCTTGCGGGCCGTTTGCGCCTGTGCCCGCGCCTGGTCCAGCACGGCCTGGGCCTCGCGCACCTGCTCTCTGCCCAGGCCGCCGTCCGAGAGGGGCAGGGTGACCGACGCTTGCAGAGTGTCCTGCCGTGAGAACGAGGTCTGATCGTTGCTTCGGATGTCGATCGCCTGAAGGGATAGGGCCGGCTCCCGGTACAGCCGAGCGGCTTCCAGCGCCGCTTCATCGGCGCGGACCGTCGCGTCGGCGGCGCGCACGTCGGCGGACCGCTGCACTGCGAGCGACCGCGCCTGGGCCAGCGTGTAGGAAAGGATCGGCGGAGGGCCGGTGATGCCCGCGACGGTCAGGGGTGCGTCAATGGGGCGCCCGGTGACGTCGTTCAGAGTCTGCTGGGCGACGGCGACATCGTTGGCCGCCCGACCGAGGCTGGCCTGTGCATTGGCGACCGGCACCTGGGCTTGCAGCACGTCGAGCTGGGCGACGTCGCCCGCCCGCTGGCGCCCCGTGGCGGCGGTGAGTCCTAGCTGCGCCTGGCCCAGCGTCTGCTGCGCGACGGCCTGCAAGGCCTGTTTTCGCAGCAGATCGTAATAGGCGGCGGTGACCTGGCCGGCCAGCGCGAGCCGGGCCGACTGGTACTGGGCCTGGGCGGCCGAAAGCTGTAGGCCTGCCTGTTGGACCGTGTAACGCCCCCGGCGGCCGACGGGCAGCGGGACCGTCAGCGTGTTTTGCAGCGTGCCGAACGTTTCGTGGCTGGGCGGCGGCTGGATGACGTTGGCGTTGGAGCCGGACACGGTGGTGTTGAAGGTGATCTGAAAACGACGCTGTGCCTGCGCCTGTCCGAGTCGGGCCTGGGCCTGGGCGAGCTGCTGCGCGGCCGCCCGCGCCGCAGGGTTGGAGGCGAGCGCGGCCGTAACGGCCTGGCTGAGAGTCAATGCCGGGGCGCCGGCTGCCGGTCCGGGCGGGGGCTGCCGTGCAGCCCCCTGGCCCGAAGAGCGAAGGGGAAGGCTAACGGCAAGGCAGACGAGGCCGGCCATCAAGGCCCGGCGGCACTGGGACGGAAGTCCTCGGACAAGCCTTCTGCGGCCGGCACGACCGGCGCGAGGTTCCGCATGAGGCCGAGCCGGCAGCCCATCAGTGAGGGTTTTATTCAAAGGTTGTTGTTCCGCTGCCTTCATATTACCCCTCATTATGTCTGCAATACATTAAGGAGGAGTTAGAGGGAGATTATATTTTTCTAATGTCTCCGCCCTTTCGCGGCTGGTATACTGGGCTTGCCCGCCTGATCGCCGTGAGCGAAATACCTGCCCCCAGGGTGTGAGACAGAGGACTCAGGGCGGCCACGATGGGATGCAGTAGGGCGCGGGTTCCAGATGAAGCGCGTCATGCGGTCGCCCGGCTCGCCTGCTCTCCTTGAGTGTAGGATCGGCTGTAGGGACTACGCCCGCACCCGATGATCTTCAGACTGTAAAGCGGGTCGCACTGATGCGGAAACGCGCGGGCGCCTTCCTGTGTGGTCTTGCGGCGTGCGCCGCAGCCGGGAACCTGGCGGCGGGCGTCGGGCTGCCCCTTGTTCGGGCTGCCCCTTGTTCGGGCTGCCCCTTGTCCGGGACGGCGCGGGCGGCAAGAACCACGCGCTGCGCGCCGCAGACGCCCTGGGGACGAGCGTGCTGCTTGCCGAGAGGTTGAAATCACTCGTCCGGGAGAAGCGGCCGGACTCGAACTCCTGCGACAGCTTCCCCAGCGGCCACGCGACGGCGGCGTTCGCGGTCACGATGGTGGAGTGTCAATGGCACCCGGTGTCAATGGCACCCGAAGGAAGCCCCGCTCTGGTATCTTGGGGCGACTCTGATCTCCTACTCGCGGGTGAGCCTGGATCGCCACTACACGCGGGACGTCATCGCGGGCACGGCCCTGGGATACGCGACGGCGCGTGTCGAGCTAGGGCAGCGGCGGGGGCTGATCCTGCACCCGTTCATCATGCCCTATGACGGCGGCTATGGTCTGCAAATCACCAAGGGCCTCTAGCTCGACGGGTTCACAAGCAGGGTGACCGTTGGTACGAGGTGCAGGCCACCCGCGCGGGCGGCTCAGGAACGGGAGGAAGCCTCTCCAGAGCGCGGGGTTCCGCCCCCTGCCAAGAACGGAGGAGCACGACCTACCACTGAGTCACGAAAAGGCCGGGGCAGGTGACGTGGTCCTGCCCCGGCTATGCTCCTCCTGCGGGTTCCCTGTGCTGTTTTTCCGGGCTACTTCCCGTCCTGGATTCCGTCGGGGTCGTGGCCGTTCTTGATCGCCAGCGCCTTCGCTTGGGCCTAGGCCGAAAGGCTGACGGACGCGGCGGGCGTGCTCCCGAACTTCGCGGGAGGCTCGGGTGCGCCCGCCGACGGGACGGCGGGGCCTTTGAGCGGCAGGACTGAGGCGGCCTGTTCGGCACCGCGACACCATCAACAAGGACCGCGTCTCCTACACGCCGGCCTCGCCGGACGGGCACTCGCCGGACGAGGCGACCCCGAAGCGGGGCGGCTTCGTTTCCTACCCGGAGCCGGTCTGCGGGCCGAAGGTGCATGAGCGTTCCGAGAGCTTCGGCAATCACTACGGTCAGGCCCGGCTGTTCTGGAACAGCATGACGCCACCCGAAAAGGAGCACATCGTCAAGGCATTGCAGTTCGAGTTGAGCAAGGTGGAGACGCGCGCCGTGCGTCAGCGGATGCTGGGCCATCTGAAAGAGATCAACCCCACGCTGGCCTCTTAGGTCGGCGCGGCCTTGGGCGAGACGGCCGGGGCGGCGAAGCCGAGCGGCACGGCGGACTCGGTGAGTGAGACTCAAGTTCTCGCTCAGGCGACCTCGCCGACGACCGCCTCCGGCGGCGTCCAAAGCTCCAAATCCCTGAGCATGGAAGGGCAGCCGGCCAGCGCCAAGGGCCGCAAGGTGGCGATCCTGGTCGCGCCGGGAGTGGACGCCGGGCAGGTCCAGTCGCTCCAGGCGACGCTGAAGGCGCACGGCGCGATGTCCGACGTGGTCGGCCCGCACCTGGGCGTGGTCGGCGGCGTCCAGGCGAAAAGACGTTCGCCAACACGAGTTCCGTCCTATACGACTCCGTGTTCGTGCCCGGCGGGCACGACGGCGCCGCCCTGGAAGCGATGGGGGATGCGCGGGCGTTCGTCGCCGAGGCGTACAAGCACGCCAAGGCGATTGCGGGCGTCGGCGAGGGCGTGGGCCTGCTGAGAGCGGCATTGCCGGAAGGGGCGAAGCCGGGTAATGACGATCGGGCGGCCAGCCATCTGGGCGTCATCACTCAGCCGGACGCTTCCGGCCTGGGGGCGTATGTCGAGGCGATGAGCGACGGGACGGACACGGTGCAGATAATTACTGATGTTCAGATAAGTTTCTAAAAGTAGCCGACCTGCTGGAAACAGGCCCTGATGATCTCAGGCTTTCGGCGCAAGCACTGAGGGGCCAGTCCCTTGCCTTGATTCTCTATGGTCACGTTAGAAGGTAACCCGCCAAAGGGATGAACAACGGGACGCGGCCTCTGCCGCGTCCCTTATTATTTCAGTGCTTCTTCCGCTTCGAGCTCGCGCAGGAGTGGCTCGGCGCGGGCGACCAGCTCTTCCTTGCGCGGGCGCAGCGTGGGCCGCGTCTCGCAGTAGATGGCGAGGGCGCCCAGCGGGTCGAGCGACTCGGTGAGCAGCTTGGAGCGGACGGCGTCGGTGTCGCGGACGACTTCCTTGTGGATCGAGACGGTCAGGAAACTGGGGTTCAGGGCGGCGCGGACGTCGGTTTCGCGCAGGGCGGCCTGCTGCTCGGACTTGATCTTGTAGGCGACCTTGACGATGGCCCCTTCGATGGCCTGCTTCTTGATGGCGGCCAGGATCGCTTCGGTGGGGTCATCGCCCGCCTCGGTCGCGTCTACCTCGATCTCGACAAAGGGCCGCGTCTTGACGCGGACGTGCTTGACGTCGGTCGCGCCTTTCACCAGGTCCACCAGGGCGAAGCCCTTCTCCTCGGACCGCTCCCCGAAGTCAATCCGCTCGATGCTGCCGCTGTAGACGACGGGCGGCTGCTGGCCTTTGTGCAGGTCCTGGTAGCGATGGATATGGCCCAGGGCGACATAATCAAACGGCGGCTGGGTCAGCACGGACAGCGGCACTTCCGGCTCATTGGTCAGGTAGCCGACCTGGTTGGCGCTGAGTTTGGCGTTGGCGACCGAGAAGTGTCCCATAAGGATCGTCGGCAGATCGGGATCGCAGGCGGCGGCCAGGGCGTTGATGCCCGCCGTGTAGCGGTCCACGATGAGCTGCGTCGTCCCCTGAACGCCCTGGTCTTTGTTCTCCTCGCGGGACAGGACGAGGCTCTTGATGAGGTACGGCATGGCCGCGATCTGGACGCGCGCGCCGCTTTTTGTTTCGACAACCGTGTGGTCGGGTCGGTCGAAGACGCGCAGCCTTTCCCCGGCCAGTTCCCCAAAGATCTCGATGGCGTTCGCCCGGCCCTTCGTGTTCGGGATGTCGTGGTTCCCGGCCAGCATGACGACCGGGACACCCGCCCGGGTCAGCTTGGCGAGGCACTGGGCGAACTCGCGCTGGTGGGTTTGGTTGGGGTCGCGCGTCTTGTAGGCATCGCCTGCGAAGACCGCCAGCTCGACCTCGGCTTCCAGGGCAATCGCGATGGCTTCCGCCAGGGCGTCGCGGAAGTCTACCAGACGGGACGGCAGCCCCGTCTGCGGGTCGAACCGGCCATAATTCTCGACGCCGAAGTGGACGTCGCCGAAGTGCATGAGGCGGATGGGTTTAGGCATGGTGTTTCTCGGAAGGACGCCACGGGTTGAAACCCGAGGCTTGGAAAAGCCCACCGTCCAGGGGACGCAAGATCGGCAAGGTGCCGCTGGCTTCCTGTTCTTCCGTCCCCTGGACGGCGGGCACTTGGCAGCCTCGGAATTTATTCCGTGGCGCGGCGGCCTTCGCAAAGGCTCAAACCGGCAGCACTTCCACCACCAGCGGCAGCAGGATGGACTGCGGGTTGGTCGCGGCGGCGATGGCGGGCACATCGTTCAGGAAGTGGTAACAGACGCCGAACGCCGCCGGGCCGGTGATTGCCTCACCTAACCGGAACGCGACGGTCACGTCCCCCTCATACGTCAGCCGTACCGTCATCTCCCGGCAGTCCGGCGGCACCTGGGTAATGGCGACGGCCAGCGCCTTGTCGCTGTCTATCAGGTGAAACCATCGCTGCGGCAGGAAAGTCTCCGCCGTTTCCACTTCCCCGACATAATCCGTCCGCCCCGCCGTCGCCACGGTCCACCGGGCGTGGGGCGCGTCCCCGAACTCCGTTCGCCAGACGATCTCCGGCGCCTTTGCGTCGAGTCTGCCGAACACATACCCGCCCACGCCGAAGTCACAGGTGAGCGTGGGGGAAGTGATAGCGAGCGGCAGGGTGAAGACAATCTCGTCACCCGGCTTCGGCTGTCCCAGGCGATGTGTTACCGTAGCCCAAGACTTGCAGGCGGTAATACCAGTGAGGGTCTCTGCTTGGCAGGCGTCAGCGTATCTTCCTTTTGCCCTGACGCTGGCGCTTAACAAGGAAGCAAGCGGCGAGAGAACGCCAGATGACATCATTGCCGTCTCTGTCTTCCGCGTCACGGAACTGGAACCGTCGAGATGGGGAAGGCCATCATAAACAACGCTGTCAATGCCGCCATCATCGTTGGCTACAAGGGTAAAGCGCTCCTGAACATTTTGCAACTCGCCCTGCGCGCCTTGGCTAAGTCGGAGCGGGTCGCTGATGGGTGCCTCTTCCCCGTATCGGGTGAGTTGAAGCAGCATCTCTGAGAATGGACCGAGTGAAACCGCGAAATCGAGGTCAAGCATAGGCACATCGATGCTACCGCCGTAATTGGAAAGATAGAAAGGAATCGGCTGACCGTTCTGGGTCAAGAGGCGAAACGAGGCTGTCAAAGCCGCGAAGAAGTCGGCGGACTCCTTCGTGTAGCGACCTTCCTGATTTGCAGCAAGAGCGGCCATAGTTCCCGGTTGTGGGGGTATCTCTACCCTCGCCATCAAGGGATAAAGAAACCGCCGGATGCCGTGGGTTTCACGGACGCGGATGCGGGCCAGGATTTCGCTCATTTTGATAGGGTCTCCTCGAAGATTGCAGCAATGTGGTCTACGGTATACTGCGTCGCCCCCTGGCTGCCCTCGAAGACCGAGTACGCGGCTTTGCCCATCGCCTCCCGCGCGTCGGCGTCTTGCAGGAGGCGCACGAAGGCGTCGGTCAATTGCTGCGTCTGCGCTTCTTTGTCGGATTCATCGGCGGAGGTCTGGGCGATGCCACCGCGCTCAATGAAGTCGTCAATGATCTGTGGGAAGTTCTTCATGGAGGGACCGACGACGATAGGTTTGGCGTAGACGGCGGGTTCCATGATGCTCTGTCCGCCGTGGGGGATGAGCGTACCGCCGACGAACACGACGGTGGCGAACCGGTAGGCGGTCGCAAGCTCGCCCAGCGTATCCCCAATCAGGACATCGGCGGATGGGTCGCCCGGCGCGGGACCGGAGCGGCGCTTGACATGCCAGCCCTGCCGCTCGGCGAGGAGGGCAACCGGCGTAAAGCGTTCAGGATGGCGCGGGACGATTAGGAGGCGCGCGTTTTCCAGGCCGGGCGTCTCTCGAATGCGCCGCAGGGCGTCCAGCAGAATCTGCTCTTCCCCTTCGTGGGTGCTGCCGGCGACGATGAGCGGGGCATCCGAAGCCGTCAGGGCGAGCGACTGGTCCAAAGCCTGCGCCTGGGCCTCGGTGACGTGCTTCTCCACCAGGCTGCGGTCGTACTTGATGTTGCCGCTGACGCGCAGTTTGCTGGGCGGCGCCCCCATTCGCTGCAAGCGGTCGGCGTCCTCCCGCGACTTGGTCAGCAGCAGCGCATAGTTCTGAAAGATCTGTCCCATGAACGGCTGGAGCCAGCGGTAATACTGGAACGACTGGGCCGAAATGCGCCCGTTGACCATCACAACCGGAATGCCGCGTTTTTTGGTTTCGTGCAGGACATTGGGCCAGATTTCTGTGTCAATCGTGAGGAACAATTGGGGCTGAACCGTGTCCAGCACCTTGTTGGCAATGGAAGCGAGGTCAATCGGGAAGTAAAACGTGTGGCCCGCGCCGTAGGACGCGAACCGCTCCTGGGCGATGGCCTGCCCGGTCTTAGTGATGGTGCTGAACACGAACCGCGCCTGCGGGAACCGTTGCGCCAGGGCATGGGCCAGCGGCTGGACGCTCAAGGTTTCGCCGACGGAGCAGGAGTGTATCCAGACCGTCGGGCGACCGTCGGCCTTAAGGCTGTCCGGGAGATAGCCCAGCCGCTGCTTCAGCGCGGGCAGGTACTTTTGGTGCCGCCAGGCGCGATACAGGAAGTAAGGGGTCAGCAGGATCACCCAGGCGCTGAACAAGAAACTGTAAAGGGAATACATAGGCAGGACTAGGCGCTGTTGGTCGTGCTGAACATGGCGATGACGCGCTCCAGATCGGCCTCGGTGTCCACGCTTACCGTGTCGTGCGGCGTTTCGGCCACATGGATGGGGACGCCGTTCTGCAAGAACCGGAGCTGGTCCAGGCTCTCGGACAGTTCCAGCGAGGATTGCGGCAGGCTGTGGTACAGGTCCAGCGCCTCGCGCGCGTAGGCGTACAGGCCGATGTGCTTGAAGTGCTGGACGCGGCCCGTTCCCGCGCGGTCGTAGGGAATCGGGTAGCGCGAAAAATAGAGCGCATTCCCGTCGTTCGCCGTGACGACCTTGACGTTGTTCGGGTCGGCGGCCTCGGCGGCGGAGATCGCCACTTTTAGCGTCGTCACCCGCGTTCCGCTGCCATCCGTAAAGGGTGCGAGCATCAGTTCCAAGTGGTCGGGCCGCAGGGTCGGCTCGTCGCCCTGGATGTTGACATAAATGTCCGCGTCTGTCCGCGTCAGGACCTCATGCACCCGGTCCGTGCCGGACGGGTGCTCGCCGGTCAGGACGATGGGGATGCCTGCCGCCTCGCAGGACGCCTGGATTTCTGGGCTGTCCGTCGCCACGGCCAGATCGGTCAGCAGCGGCGAGCGCTGGGCGTTGAGATAGACCCAGTGGATCATCGGTCGGCCCGCGATCTCGCGCAGCGCCTTCCCCGGCAGCCGGGTCGAGTTGAACCGGGCGGGGATGACGCCCATGATTTTCAGGTGGTTGGTCATAGCTTCTGGGGGCAGGGAAGGCTAGTCTGATGCGAGACATATATTATGTTCGTCGCGCGCTCTGACTGACGGGGAGCCGACCACGCTGTCTCCGTACCCGTTCAAGCCATTCGGAAACGAGAATCCAGTGAGCGGACACGGCCATACTTACCAGCACATCAAAACACATCAGTCTCAGCCAGTCAGTTCCGAATTGATGCCAAGTAGAAAGAAGTGGCTGGACCAAAAGACCGCCGATGAACGAGCCTGAAAAGCAGCAGCCGTATCTAGCGAGTTTACTCATCAGATTCCTCTCTTTCCGACGCTATCTCCGCCAAATCCGCCGGGCGCAGGTGGATCAATTTAATCCGCCAGTGGTCGCCGAAGCGCTCCCTGACGGCCGCATCGTCGTCAATCAGGCGCTTCCTGCCTCCTTGTACCCAGTACGTTTCCGTCTGCGGCCAGGAGTAGACCAACTTGCCCTCAGCGGCTTCAGCCAGCGTCAGCGGCGGGCCGTCGGAGACGATGGCTGCATCTTCCGGCGAGGGCAGGGGCTGAACCAGCCGCTGCCAGCCGTCGCCGAAGCGCAGGCGGCCACAGGTGGGCGAGAGGAGCAGGCGCTTGACGCCGTTCTCGACAAACCAGATGCGCCGGTCGTCGTCCACGGGAACGCGGATCAGTCGCCCTTCCAACTGCGCGGGGGAAGGAGTGGCCGTCCGGCGCCCGGGCGCGGGCGTGCCCCGCGCGCCGTCGGAGGGAACGGACGTGGAAACGATCTCCACCTGCCCGACCTCGGTTAGAAACGACGGCGGCGCGTAGACGGCGACGAGTTCCGCTTCAAAGTGGCCGGCCTCGTCAATCGGGAACAATCCGCCCCCGCCGCCCTTGACGGTATAGAAATAGGTGACGTTCTGCCCATCGGCGGCGGGCGTGATCTGCCGCGCCTCCAATTGTTTCTCGAAGGCGACGCGCTCGATGACCCGCCACAGGACCAGGCCCAGCGCGGGGGCGGGCAACTCGCCCGACGCGCTCTTAGGCGACCCCGCGCCGCCGAGCAGGCCGCCGCGCCCGCTGGTGAGGTCAATCTGCGCCGTCACGAAGACGGCCTGCGGGTGAGCGGCAAGGTCATCCATGCTCTTATTATACCGCGCTGGGTCAGGGAATGATTAAGACCTGGCCGACCCGGATCAGGTTCGGGTCGCTGATTTTATTCGCCGATGACAGAGCCTCCGCCGAGACGCCGAACCGGCGGGCCAGAGCGTCCAGCGTATCCCCAGATTGCACGACGTAGGTGTGTGTCCCCTCGGGAGGTCTTGTTGACGGAGACGGCGGCTCTTGAGGCGTTTCGGGCGATGCCTTTGGCGCAGGCTTTTTTCCCGGCGCAGGCGCCTGATCATCTGGGGGGCCCAGTTTCTCAGTCTGGGTAGGCTGCGCCGGTGCGGATGCCGGCTTGCCTAGGTCGCCGCCCGTCATGGACTGCTTGATGAATTCTTTAAGCTGATCCAGGGTTCCGGTGACAACTCCAGTTGATAAATCAACTGGCTTCTACGGACTTACACCGACGGTGTGTTGCCCCACACCAACTCACTCTTCAGCAAGAGCGATGCTCTTGTGGATTGCGACTCTTATGACAACGAAGTGAGACGGTGTGAACGGAGTGAGACGGTGTGACTGGTGGCCCAACGTGTTCCCAAAGCAAAAATAGGTGTCTCAGCAGGCGAACCTGCAAAAGCCTATTCTCAGCACGGGCGGAACATTCGTGGCTCCCGTTTCCTGTTTTATACTTTCCGTTGTATCTGTATGCTTGGATTATACCCGAAAGACAAATATCGTGCCATAGGAATGGCACGGCACTATTCATCTCCCCCATAAATGGGGAAGACTTCCGCGCTTTTCGTTAAAGACATTGCAATCCACCCCCACCTTGTGGACGCCACGGACACTGCCTTTGTCCGTGTATTGCCAGAACGTCCAATCACGCCACGGATGTTGGGGGAGTTGTGGATGTGAGCGGTAGCTCGCGATCCACAGCGGGTACTGGCTGAATAAGTCCTGGGGCGGAGGGCGGCCCTGCTCAGGGCTGTCGCCGTGACGCTCATTCTGTCCCGCATGGCGCGGCCTTGCGTGGTGATGGCGCCCCGGATGATGATTTACCTTGTGCTGTCCGAGCATGTGCTCATTCCAGAAACTAGGATAGACGTAGATGATCGGCTTACGCCCATAGTGCTTTTCCACTGCTTGGAGCCACTCATGGCTGCGCTCGATGATGACTTCGTTCGCCTGCCCGCCTGTCTTTTCCAGATCAAACACCGGTGGCAGATCGGCTGCCTCTAGCGGACCGACCGTGTTGACGAAAAGCTCAACCTGGTGGGCGACGGCGAGATTTGGGCGGAACAGGTGGTAGGGGCCACGGATGACACCGGCTTCCCGCGCCTCATGCCAGTAAGTGTGGAACATCGGGTCAACACCGTGGGGAACTTTGGAATGATGGCCATTCGCGTGATTGGGGTCGGTTGCTCTTATGAAGGCAAAATCAACTCCATGGACGGCTAAAGTGTTGTGGTGTGTCGTGCCCTTTCCACTCCGCGCAACCCGGCGCGGACCTGGCGGCGTCGTCCCGACTTTCTTGACTGTCTCCCAGTTGATGGAATCATCGAAGTAAGAAACGTCGATGCCGAGCGCTCGCACCGCAGGCTTTTCCTCTGACGTAGACCCTGATGGTCTCATGGCGTATCTCCTGAGCCGCAGCAGCTTCCAGACGCCCGCGCCCCATTATAACGGATCGGCTTCTTTGGGAAGCCGGTTGATCCAGCGGGGGCGGGCGCTCACGGGCTGCGCGGAGCGGTGGACAATGATCGCGGTGATCGCCTCGTCCGGCCCAAAATCGGCGTGGGGACTGGTCTCGACGACGAACGCGATGCCGCGTTTCACGTCGTCCTCGTAGAAGAGGTTGTACCCGATCCCTGTGTCCGGATCGGGGGGGCCGTAGGAATAGCCGCTCCCGTGGAGCGCGGTGTGTTTGCCTGCGACCCGGCTCAGGCGGTTCCCAGCGGAGACGCCGTCGCGTGTGGTGAACTGTGGTGAGTCGGTCTCGATCTGGACGACCTTGTCTGAGCGGTAGACGACTTCCACATAGCGCCTCGCGAGGTGAACCGCGTCCTCATAGCTGTGGCGCTGCAAGGCGTGCCGGTACTTCGCTGTGTCGTAGGCGTCGGCGGGCGTCCGCCCCGCCCAGAGGTCATAGGTCAGCCCCTGGAACTGCCGGGACAAAGTGGGGCCGTGGAGCAAAGCATGGACCGTCTGGCGATTCATGCCCAGGTGCGTCCGGCCGATGCTCTGCCCCGGCTCGATGAGGAACGGGGCCTGCTCCGGGCCTGGGGCAGCGGAAAGCGACGTGCCCAGCGTGAGAAGCCACGCGGCGCGTACAGCGCGTACAGCGGCCCACCCTATTTTTCTGCTCGTCCTTCCCATATGTCCCCTGTCAGCAGCCGTGCTTCCGGGCCAGCGCGTCCTGCGTCTCCGAGTCGAGGACGCCGCCGGCCTCGGCGCGGCCCAGGATGTCGTGCTGGAAGCGAGCGAGGGAGACCTGCGTTTCGGCGTCAAAGACGCCCGTGACCTCCCCGGCGTAGAAGCCCAGGTTTTGTAGGCGCGACTGTATCCCGAGCACCAAGGGGCGCTCCGGCACACCCTGGTTTATAGGGTCCAGATGACCGATCTGCAACGGGAGGTGCAGATCGAGGGCGTGGAGGGTGAGTTCGCCGCTGGTCGCGTGGGCGGGGACCTCTTCTTGCAGGAGGCCATCGGCGGCGGTGGCGCCGGTCCGGGTTTGGCCGGCGACTTCGAGGGTATAGCGGGCGGCGGAGAGCGGCATCCCGTCTCGATCCTGTAACAGAATTTTGAGCATGGCCGTCGCCCGTTTCATCACGAACTGGTGTGACTGGCCGGTCGCCCGCGAAAGAGACTTGTGCGTGTGCTCGGGAATGAAGACGACGTCGCCGGGATTCAGGACGTTGGGGTTATGCCGCGTCTGCCGGAGGCGCGCGTTCCGTGGGTGGCTCCATATCACGGCGAAGTCGGAAAAGCCGTAATGGGCGGCGAGACTGGTGAGGCATTCGCCTAGCTTGACAGTATGTTCCCTCTCCATGTGCTTACTCGCCTTTGTCCCGAAAAGGTCGGACCTTGTAAAGATGTGAGGAGCGGTCCGCCTGCCGCAGCGACTCGCCGATGCTGCCCAAGACCTGCCCGTTGATGGGGGCGGCGATGACGATGCCGAGCGCGTCCCGGTGCAGGCGCTCCAGGCCGTTCTCGCGCAGATACCCCGCCTTGCCCGCGATGGCGATGGCGTCCGTGGTCATCTGCAAAGCGCTCTCCGACAGAAATAGCTTGGCGGTCATGGTCGCCCCATCGGAGGGGAACAGGCCGCCCCCGCCGCCCTTGACGGTATAGGAGCCGGTGACGTTCTGCCCATTCAGGTCAATCTGCGCCGTCACGAAGACGGCCTGGGGGTGTGCGGCTTCCTCCATATTAAACGTGTCCGACCTGCCATCGCGGCGGATGCCTACCTCCGTGACAGACGGCGTGTTCTTGTCAGTCCTTATCCATCCCTTCGGAAAAGTCGTTCCGGTGAAGCGTTAGAGATGTCACCTTCGCAGCCGCATCCTCAGCGGGGCCGCTCAACTCAACGGTGATCCAGACATTGAGCATCGCCTTGTCATTGGGGTAGTAGAAGGCGACAGAGTACGGGTTGCCGTGCGGGGGAGGCGTGACCGTGTGCCGCTTCCCGAACACCCGCTCTAACGCATCAACCGTGAGAACGGCGTCTTTCGCCAGCGTCAAGTCCAGGTATACAGGCCGTCGCGCCCCGACCGGCAGGTGCGCGTGAGCCTGTTCCGAGTCTATCTCGATATAGCCGGATCGGAAGTCTTTGTCACGGGGCGTCACCTGACACTCCGGGCTGCCGTTGTCATTCTTCCACGGACCAACGTGCTCGGCGACGCTTTGCACAGTGGCATGCTTGTCTAGTAGGCGCTCAGTGAGCTGCTTGATCTTCTCCGTCAGCATCTTCGTTCTCCTCGCCAGAGCCGGCCGCGCCGCGCGCCCCCCTGCATGAGTGTGGGCGGGCTGCGCGCTGCCGCGCAGTGGATGAAGCAGAGCTAGGGCCGCTAGGGAGGGGAGAAGCGCGCGAACGCCTAACTTCTTCGCCAATCTGTTGGCAGGATTAGTAAAATTTCCCCATTTCATCTTCGGTCTCCCAAGCGTCCGCTTCTTCCGGCAGTCGTCGGTAAGCTTGATCAGCTTTCTGCTGGGTCGCATATGCCGCATTCACCTGTTTTCCTGCTGCCACCGCCCCGTCATAGGCTTTTTGGATCGCGCTGGGGTCTGCGTGAGGGTTCAGCCGCAACTTCTCATAGTGGCTATTGACGTTCTTGAAATGCGCCTGTGCATGATTATAAGCCAGAATCGTTTTAGTGCTGTTATGGAGCGTGTTTTCACGATGAGTGGCGTGCGCTCCGTAGATGCTGTCGTTGAGGGCTTGGGCGCAGGGCTTGCGCTTGTCGTGTGCATCCAACGGGTGCTGTTGGGCCTGCTTGGCCGTACCCGCAAAGATTCCCGTAGCGTTATGAATCGCTTGCGCCTGCTGGGCGGGTGTCTCCCCAGCCACCCCGTGCAATTCTGCCGCCTTCTGCTGGGCGAGGAGATACCACTGTTCGGCATGCCGACTCTCATGATAGACCGTCTTCGCCAACTCCTTGGCCCGCACTTCGGAGAGGTTGTTCCTGTTCAAAAGATTGTTGTTGATCATAAGCTTCCACTTGTCAAAACTAAGCTGGCCATCGTCTGTGGGAAGGTCACTCGGGAGTATGCCAACCTTAGGAACGCCGCCCTTGTGGAGCTGCGCGTTCGTGAGGTCCTCAATCCGCTGTTGTCGTTGCGCGCTCGTAAGATGCGGCCACGCTTTTTGCAGGTGCTTGAAGCCGTGTGCAAATTCCTGCGCGTTGGCGGGCGTGTTCAGGCCAAACCCGGCGCACGGCTTGTGGTGGGCCTCATGGGCGGCCTTGCCATGCGTCTTAGCGGCCTCTGGGTTCAGGATCGGCAGAGTCTCCTCCACGAAAGGGACGCGCTGGATGGGACGCATCGGGCGCAGAGAGTTGTCGGGCATCGGAAGCCTCTCTAGACCTTGTACAAGTGCGAAGACCGGTCTGCCTGACGGAGCGACTCGCCAATGCTCCCCAGCACTTGCCCGTTGATCGGGGCGGCGATGACGATGCCGAGAGCATCCCGGTGCAGCCGCTCCAGGCCGTTCTCGCGCAGATACCCCGCCTTGCCCGCGATGGCGATGGCGTCCGTGGTCATCTGCAAAGCGCTCTCCGACAGAAATAGCTTGGCGGTCATGGTGGCCGCCTCGACCGGCGGGCGCGCATTTTGGGGCAGCGAGGCCATCTGGGCGAGGGCATAAACGTGGGTGCGCATCACGCTCAGGAGGGACGCAAGCTGCGAGACGCGGACGCGGACGCTTTCGTACTTCTCGAAGGAGTTGTTGGCCTTGACGATGTCCAGCAGCCGCCCGAACGTCCCCAGGGCGATGCCCGTGGCGACGATGCCCGAGTGCAGGCCGGATTGCATGTCCAGGTTGATGATCGGGCCGATCTTGCCCGGCTCCCCCACCCGCTCGGCATCGGGAACCAGCGCGTCGTCCAGCCCGACCACGCCGCTGTGCGTCCCCTGCAAGCCCATCGAGTCCATCGGCTCGCCGATCCGCAGGCCGGGGTTGTCGGACGGGACCAGGAAGAAGCCTTTGCCTTCGGTCGTGTCCGTCATCACCATGTAGACGGCTGCGTGGCCTGCGCCGGTGCAGAAGGCTTTCTGGCCGTTCAAGTGCCAGATGCCTTTTTCCCGGTAGGCTTTGGTGTTCAGGACGCTCTTGTCCGCGCCGACGCCGCTTTCGGACCAGGCCGACGCGCCCAGGGCCTCGCACGAGATGCGTGGGAGGTACTTGCGCTTCTGGTCCTCGGTGCCGGCCTGGGCGATGCGGTTGGCGGTCAGCGTGTGCAGCAGGAGGACGAAGGCAGTCGCGGGGGCGATGCGGGCGGTCTGCTCGACGGCGTAGGTGACATTGAGCGTGTCCAGGCCCAGGCCGCCGTATTGGGGCGGCGTTTTCATGCCCAGCAGGCCGTGCGCGGCGAGCCGCCGGATGTTGGCTTCGGGAAACTCGCCTTCATTGGGACGGGCTTCTTCGGTGTGTACGGTCAGTTCTCCGTGGAGGAGGTGCTGTACGGTGTCGCCGATTTTGATGCCGGAGTACAGCTCCCGTGGGTCTTGATCCCAGGTCAGAACCATGAGTGGGTGGTCCCTTTCTGCCTTTCAGTATAGCCGATTGGCAGAGCCGGTGTCAACGCGCCGGTGTGTCCGGGGCACGTCTGAATGGGCCTGAATGTTTGAATGGGCCTGAATGTTTTGGCGGCATCTGCCGAAGATACGGCCAGAGACCGATTACAGAGATTGACTGCCGTTAGAACGTCGAAACATGATGCCAGCCCCTTTGCCCGATAATGAAGATGCCCGGCTCCGAGCTTTGCGCGATTATCAGGTATTGGACACTGCCGCAGAAGCCGACTTCGATGATTTTACGAGCCTCGCCGCCCACATCTGCGGCACTCCCATCGCTCTCATCAGCTTGATCGACTCGGACCGGCAGTGGTTCAAATCGAAGGTGGGGCTGGACGCCGACGAAACGCCGCGTGACCAGGCCTTCTGCGCGCACGCGATCCACCAGCCCGGCGTCTTCACCGTCCCCGACGCCCAGGCCGACGCGCGCTTTGTCGGCAACCCGCTCGTCACGGGAGCGCCCGAAATCCGCTTCTATGCAGGCGCGCCCCTCGTGACCGAAGACGGGCTTGCGCTGGGGACGCTGTGCGTCATTGACCGCGTGCCGCGCACCCTGACGGCGGATCAGGAGCGCGCGCTGCAAGCGCTCTCGCGCCAGGTCATCGCCCGTCTGGAGCTGCGCCGCCGGCTCGTCGAGCGCGAGAAGGCCGAGCGGGAGATGCGACGCAGTGAGGCTCTCAAGGCGGCGATTCTCCAATCCGCGCTGGACTGCATCATCACCATCAACCAGGACGGACGAGTCCTGGAATGGAACCCGGCGGCGGAGGCGACGTTCGGCTACCGCCGGGCCGAAGTCATAGGGCGCGACCTGGCGAACCTGATTCTCCCCCCCGCCCGGCGGGAAGCGCACCGGCGCGGGATGGCCCGCTATCTGCAAACGGGCGCGGGGCCTGGACTAGAGAAACGCATCGAGATCACGGCCGTGCGGTCGGACGGCTCGGAGCTGCCCGTGGAGCTGGCGATCACGCCGATCCGCCTGGAAGGCGAGGCGCCCGTTTTCACCGCCACCCTGCGGGACATCAGCGAGCGCAGGCAGGCCGAGCAGGTCTTGGGCGACCAAGAGGAGCAGTACCGCCTGCTCTTCGAGAACGCCACGCATGGCATCTACCGCACCACGCCGGACGGGCGCATCCTGCTCGCCAACCCCGCCCTGCTGGAGATGCTGGGCTATGACAGCTTTGAGCAGCTCGCGGCACGCAACCTGGAAGCCGACGGCACGGAAGCCGCTTACGCGCGCGACGACTTCAGGGGCCGGCTGGAAGCGGCGGGCGAGCTGCGCGGGCTGGAAGCGACCTGGGAGCGGCGCGACGGGCGGAAGATTTTCGTGCGCGAGAACGCGCGCCTCGTGCGCGATGCCGCCGGCGCCCCGCTTTTTTACGAAGGCTCCGTCGAAGACATCACGGCCCGTAAAGAGGCGGAAGAGGCGCTGCACCAAAGCGAGGCCCGCTTCCAGCGCAACGTCGCCAACGCCCCCGGCATGATGTACCAGTTCGCACTGCATCCCGATGGGTCGGTGCAATTCCCCTACGTCAGCGACGGCTGCCGCGAGATGTTCGGCCTGGAGCCATCGGCGATCATGCAGGACCCACTTTCCCTCATTCGCATGATCCACCCCGAAGACCAGGCGAGTTTCCAGGCAACCGTGGCGCAATCGGCACAGACACTACGGCCCTGGAAGTGGGAAGGGCGCTTCTTCCTCGTCCCTACGAGTGAGCCGAGATGGGTGCAGGGCGCTTCCCGGCCCGAGCGCCAGCCGGATGGCCGCATCGTCTGGGACGGTCTTCTGATGGACATCACCGAGCGCAAAGCGGTCCAGGAGGCTTTGCAGCACTCCCACGAGGAATTGGAAGACCGGGTTCGGGAGCGCACGGCGGCTCTCGCCGGCGCGAACGCGGCTTTGCAGAGGGAAAACGGGGAGCGCCGACAGGCGGAGGAGGCCCTGCGGAACAGCGAGCAGCGCTACCGCTCCCTGGTCGAGCATTCGCCGGAAGGCATTGCGGTTTACAGCGACAGCCGCCTGGTCTACCTCAACAGGGCGGCTACGGTTTTGTTGGGGGCCGAGACGCCGGACCAACTCTTGGGCCGGCCCATTTTGGATGTGGTCCACCCCGACTGGCGCGACGTAGCCCGCGAACGCGCCCGTCTCAGCCAGCAGAAGGGACAGTCCAGCGGGCTGGCCGAGTTCCAGTACCTGCGGCTGGACGGGAGCGCGGTGGATGTCGAGGCGGTCAGCACCCCCATTCTGTACGAAGGAAAGCCCGCCGGCCAGGTGCTGATCCGCGACATCACGGGGCGCAAGCAGGCGGAGCAGGAAATCTACCATCTGCACGCCGAGCTGACGCGGGCCTATGACCGAACGCTGAACGCCTACGACGCGACGATCGAAGGCTGGTCGCGCGCCCTGGACTACCGCGACCACGAGACGGAAGGACATTCCCGGCGCGTGACCGAGCTGTCCCTGCGCCTCGCGCGCGCCCTGGGCATCGGCGAAGAAGAATTAGTCCATGTGCGGCGGGGGGCGCTGCTGCACGACATCGGCAAGATGGGCGTCCCGGACCGCGTCCTGCTCAAGCCCGGCCCGCTCGACGACGACGAATGGGAACTCATGCGCCGCCACCCGTCCCTAGCGCGCGAGATGCTGGGGCCAATCGCCTTCCTGCGGCCTGCTCTGGACATCCCCCACTGCCATCACGAGAAGTGGGACGGCACCGGCTATCCGCAGTGTCTTCAGGAGGAGGCAATCCCGCTCGCCGCGCGGCTTTTCGCAGTCGTGGACGTGTGGGATGCCCTGCGCTCCAACCGCCCGTATCGCAAAGCCTGGGAGCGGGAGCGCGTGCTGGACCACATCCGGGGCCTGTCCGGGACGCACTTTGACCCGCAGGTGGTCCAAGCCTTCCTGGTCTTGATGGCCGAGAGCGCGGAGCGACCGGCGTTCGCGCTGGCCGCGTGATTTCCCGTTCATTTTCTGGACGCTCCGGGTATACTGAGCATCACCAATCCGGGCGGCATGGAGGCCCCTGGCTTTAGCCACGGGGAGGAAATGCCGCCTTGCCTTTCCTGCGAAGCAGGAACTAGTTCCGAAGGCAAGATATTCTCTTGTTTTCGTTTCAATGTCTGCCTCTTAGGGTATATAAATATGTCCAAAGGCACTCTTCGGAGACAACAGTTCTGGACATAAGCGAAGACTCCACGGTTGCAGCAACTCACGCCTTTTTGCTGCGTAAAGTCTTCGGAAGGTTCTGTTTTCAACAGAAATGGCCTCCGCGTGAGCGGTATGGCACGGGCTTGACTGTAAGCAAGCCTATGGATGGCACGAGACAGGGATGTTCTTAGAGGCATAGCCTTTCGTGACTGTCAAAGCCCCTGGCTTTAGCCACGGGGTTACTTACTGACTTTCATGCTCGGAGCGCCTCCTATGACTTTGCCGTTTCGCCCGCCTGCCGTCCCACTCGTCACGCATGATCCCTACTTCAGCGCGTGGTCCGTTTCCGATACGCTCACTGAAACCGAAGTCCGCCACTGGACCGGAACCAATTACGGCCTGTGCGGCCTGATCCGTATTGACGGCCAGACTTTCCGCTGCATTGGGATGTTCCCACGGGATGTGCCGGCGATGGAACAGGTGGGCCTGGAGGTGACGGCAACGCACACCGTCTATGCGTTCGAGGCCGGCGGAGTCCGTCTGACCCTGACGTTCCTGTCGCCGCTCCTGCCGGATGACCTGGATGTGCTGGCCCGGCCCGTGACTTACATCACCTGGGAGGCACGGGCGACCGACGGCGGGACGCACGACGTTTCGGTTTATCTGCACGTCCAGGGCGAGTGGGTCGTCAACAGAGCCGACCAGCCGGTGATCTCCGCCCGCTACCGCCAGCCGGGCATGGACGTCCTGCGGATGGGGTCGGCGAAGCAGCCGATCCTGGAAACGGCGGGCGACAACCTGCGGATTGACTGGGGCTACGTCTATCTCGCCGTACCGCAGGGAGCGGGGAGCGCCACCGCTTTGGTTGAGGCCGATCCCGGACGCCAGGCGTTCCTCCAGACCGGCGTCCTGCCGGATGCGGACCAGATCGCCGCCCCGCGCCCGGCCCACGACGGCTGGCCGGTCCTGGCCTGCGCCTTGCCGCTCGGCGAGGTTTCCGAAGCGCCCGTCGCGCGCCACGTCTTGCTGGCCTATGACGACGTTTTCTCCATCGAGTATTTTTACCGCAAGATCCGCCCGTACTGGCGTCGAGACGGCGCCGGGATTGCCGAGCTGCTCCAGACCGCCGAGCGCGACTACGAGCCGCTGACCCAGCGTTGTGCGGCCTTTGACGCCGAGATCGCCACTGACCTGCAAAACGTCGGCGGGGAGGGCTTTGCCGCGCTGTGCGCCCTTGCCTTCCGGCAGTGCATCGCCGCGCATAAACTGGCGGTGGACTTCGACGGCACGGCCCTGTTCCTGTCCAAAGAGAATTTTTCAAACGGCTGCATCGCCACGGTGGACGTAACCTATCCCTCCGCGCCGTTTTTCTTGCTCCTGAACCCCGCCCTGCTGCGGGCCATGCTGACGCCCATCCTGGACTACGCGAGCACGGCCCGCTGGCGGTTCCCCTTCGCGCCGCACGACCTGGGCACCTACCCGCTCTGCAACGGTCAGGTGTACGGGGGGGGCGAGCGCTCCGAGGAGGACCAGATGCCCGTCGAGGAGTGCGGCAACATGCTGATCCTGCTGGCCGCCTTGACCCAGGTGGAGGGGCACACGGAGTATGTGCAGAAATACTGGCCGCTGCTGACGGAGTGGGCCGAGTTCCTGCGCACCGAGGGCTTGAACCCGGAAAACCAGCTTTGCACCGACGACTTTGCCGGGCACCTCGCCCACAACGTCAACCTGTCGCTCAAGGCGATCATGGGGCTGGGCGGCTTCGCCGCCCTGTGTGAGAAGACGGGCCGGACGGAGGACGCAGCGGCCTACCGCCGAACGGCGCAGGCGATGGCCGACGAGTGGGTGGCGATGGCCGACGACGGCGACCACTACCGCCTGGCCTTCGACAAGCCCGGCACCTGGAGCCAGAAGTACAACCTGGTCTGGGACACGCTGCTCGGCTTGAACCTATTCCCGCCGGACGTTGCCCGCAAAGAGGTCGCCTACTACAAGACAAAGCAGAACGTCTACGGCCTGCCGCTCGACAACCGCAACGAGTATACGAAGCTGGACTGGATCGTCTGGACGGCGACGCTGGCCGAGGACCCCGCCGACTTCGCCGCCCTCGTCGAGCCGCTCTTCACTTGGGCCGACGAGACCCCCACCCGCGTCCCGCTGACCGACTGGTTCTGGACGACGGACGGCAAGAAGGCCGGCTTCCAGGCCCGGTCGGTCGTCGGCGGGCTGTACCTCCCGCTGCTCAAAGACCCCGCCCTCTGGCGGAAGTGGGCGGCACGCGCCAGGCCGGCCGAATAGCCGGTCAGCGAACGGCGGGCGGCGCAGGGTGGAACCCCTGAAAATAGTTTCTGCGGCCTATTGTGTTTTTGTCAACATAGTCGTATAATGGGATCAGCAGGCCAGAGGCGAAGCGGCAGCCATCTTCCAGTGGCATCTGCCAAGCCTGCCGCGACAGCCAACTTCCTGGCCGGGGACGGACGACACTCTGTTCCACTTGTGCGGGAGACGTTTCCACTTGTGATGCAACTGCGATCCAAAGGAGACGTATCTCATGAATTCACTGTTCAAGCGTGTCACCCTTCCTCTGCTGGCGGTCGTCGCCGCTGCCCTCTGCGCCCCCGCACGAGCCGCCACCGCCTCCTGGGACCTCTGCCAAGCCGACCCTGACACGCCTTACGGCATCGTCGAGCAAGTCGAGTGTAGCATGACTGGACCGAGCTACTGGCAAACGGCGGTCTACCATAACGACCGCCTCGGGGGTGGTGGCCCCGCTCCGTACACAAACGACCAGGTCAACCTCTACGGTGAAGGCGATTTCTATGATCCGTCAGTCGGGCATTACTACAGATTCGACATGACTAGTGGCGGCACCTACAGCGGCACCTACAACTGCTATTGCATATGCAGTGGCATCTACTACGAGGGTCCTGACAGCGGCCAGACCTGGTATGCGTCCACAGGGGGCACCCGCTTCGTCACCCGCTAGCGCCCTATGCCAAAGGCAGGAGGCGTTCTGATGCCGCGCCGCCGCACGGGTATCAACCGTGCGGCGGCGTTTCCTCTTCCCCTTCCGTCAGGAGGTTCACCCGTGAACAGACTGTCATCCCACTGTCCCGTCCCTCGGCCCTGCCGGCAAGCGATGTTGCTTCTTTTCCTCCTTGCCGGGCTTCCCGTCGCCACCGTCGCCCAGAAGCCCGCCACGCCGCCTGCGGTAACGCCCGCCGCGCCCTCTCCTGCTCCGGTGACGCCTCCCGCCCTCACTGCGCCCGTCCTCACGCAGAAACAGATGCTGGACGGGGACACCCGCCTGGACCGGCCCGTTACCCTCGACGTCATCAGCGTCCCCCTCGGTGAAGTGCTGCAAAAGGAAAGCCTGGACAAGAGCACGGACAAGATGGAGGATGCCAATAGGTTCCTCCTCACCGCTGCCCCCACCTGCGCCGACCTCAAGCTCCAGATTCGCCTGAACAAGCGCCCCCTGCGGACGCTCATGCAGGCGCTGGCCCAGATGCTGCCGGGGACATGGACCCGCACCCGCCACGGCTACCAACTTGCCATGACAAAAGAGGCGGTGAGCGAACGCGCCGAGTGGTGGCGGCTGTTCCTGGGCGAGCGCGAGAAGGCGCTGACGCTCCAGCGGCAGGCAGTGCTGGCCGCCATGCAGACGAAGGGCGACCGGCGCAAGGACAGCGATCCCGACCCGGAGCAGTCGGACCGAGCCGTCGAGACAGACATGGCCGACCAGCACGACTTCTTCCAGGCGCTGCCTCCCGCGCTCAAGGAGCAGATCGCCGCCAACATGGATGGAAGCGGCTTCTATGAAGTGGAACGCATGGGATTTGGGGGTGACATGGAACCGGCCGGCACCATCGGCTGGCTGTCCCAGATGTCGCCGCAGACCCAGGAGACGTTCAAGGCGGCGCTGCAAGACAACGTGAACCGTCTGGCCCAGGCCCCGCCGGCCTACCAGAAGTACGCGGCCCGGGCGCAGCAGGACATGGCGGCCCTCGACCCCAGCAAGGTCTACTTCTTGTTCCAGAACGGGGGATTTGTCGTCTACGCCACACCCTTCAACTGCCCGATGTCGGTCAGCAGAATATTAGACCTAAATGTTCCTACGACTACAAACACGCCGCCCCTGAGGCTGGACCAAACAGAGTTGGCCGATGTGGTCTACGGGGGAGCCGAGATGTCGCCGCAGTGGAAGCGCATGGCCGACGCCGTGCGGAAGATGGGCGATGCGGCGCCGCCGGAGCGGAAGCTCCTCGCTTATCGCGTGTACGGGATGGGCGAGGCGGCGCCGGACGAGTGGAAGCGGCTGGCCGCCTACCAGCGCAGCCGCGTCTGGTCCAACCTCCTGCCCAAGCTGCCGACCGAGGACCACAGTACCTGGCCGCTCCTAATCAGCCGGGCGGCACAGACGGACTGGCTGGGCGAGAAGGGTCACATGGAGTACGTCTGCGACTACTACTCGCATGGCGGCTATGCCGGAGAATCAAAGGAAGCTCGCGGTCAAGCGCCCGCTGGCGGCGGAGCTAGACGAAATGGCGGCGCGGCGGGATGTGAGCTGGACGAAGGACGCGGACGGCATCACCCTGGTCCGCAACAACCGCTGGTATCGCGACGACGGCCTGGAAGTGCCCCAACCCCTATTACGGCGCTGGTTCGGGGCGCTGCTCCAGACGCGCCGGGAGCAGGCCGCCCGCCAACAGGCGGCGGCTCAGGCGACACAGGGAGCAGCCCAGACACCCCCGCAAGCGGTGCTGCAGTCGCCGGTGGAGCGCACGGCAGCGATGAAGCAGAACTGGGACTGGGTGGCGGAGGTGTTCAGCACGCTGACGCCCTGGCAGATCCGCAACGGCCTGTCGCTGTTCCAGCCGGAGGAAAAAGACCTCGCCCCGCAGAACGACGCCACGGCGGCGAAGCTGTATGAGAAGTTGAAGCACTATGTCCCGCCGCCGGGGGGGATAGCGCCTCCCGGCTACGACGCCTACACGGATGTGACCCGGAGGCCGCCGTTCTGGGGCGCGGTCAATGTCGTCAAAGGGTTCCCGCACACGGCGCAGTTGTACGGCAGTCTGGACAACGCGGGACGGACGGCCTTGCTGGAAGGGCGTCTGCCCGCCTCCGCCCTCAGCGCGGCGCAACTGACGCAAGCGGTCTCGTTGCAGCCCTTGCTGCCCCAGGCCATGCAGAACGTCCCGCCTGACTCGGTCTTCCTGGGCCTGATTTCCGGCGCGGTGAATCCCGGTCGTGTCGTCTTTGGGGAAATCCTGCCGGGGATGCGCCTGGAGGTTTTGACGCCGCCGCAGAATACTCCTCCGCCCCCAATTCTGGGGGAGTAGGATCAGGAAGGGACGGCAGAAAAGGGCGCGATGGATCGCGCCCCTACGGGTTATGCCACTCACCACGGTAGGGCGGGGGAACCCCGCCCTTCTCTTTTCCCGCTCCCTCCCGAAAACCGGCACATTTCAAGAAGTCTCGTGCGTCGCGCCGGGATTGGTGCCGCCTGCTTTGTGCTTGCCCCCTTTGTCGCTCGTGCCTTCCGTCCGGCGCATCTCGGTCAGTTCCGTCTTGCGCTCCTCGCCCAGCTTTTTCAAGGTCTCCTCCCAGTCCTTCTTGTAGGGGCGCAGCGTCTCGACGAGCGCGGTGGCGACCGCGAGGTTGCGGAACCACTTGCGGTCGGCGGGGACGATGTACCACGGCGCGGCTTTGGTCGCGGTCGCGCCCAGGGCGTCCTCATAAGCACCCGTGTAGGCGTCCCAGAACTGACGCTCTTCCCAGTCGCCTGGTGACAGCTTCCATGCCTTTTCCTCGTCCTGCTCCCGCGCTTCCAGCCGCGCCTTCTGCTCGTCTTTGCTGATGTGCAGGAAGAACTTGAGGATGATCGTGTTGTTGTCCGCCAGCAGCAGCTCGAAGTTCTTGATGTGCGCGTAGCGCTTCTTGACGACATCGTCGGAGACGAGCTTGTGGACGCGCGTCACGAGCACGTCCTCGTAGTGTGAGCGGTTGAAGATGGTGATCATGCCCTTCGGGGGCGTCTGCTGGTGGATGCGCCACAGGAAGTCATGGGCGGCTTCCAGCGGGGTCGGCACCTTGAAGGAGGCGACATCGCAGCCCTGCGGGTTCATGCTTGCCATCACATGGGCGATGGTGCCGTCTTTGCCGGACGTGTCCAGCCCTTGCAGCACGATCAGGACGCTGTGGCTCTGGGCGGCATAAAGCCACTCCTGGAGTCCTGTCAGTTCCTGTCCCAGCTTGGCGAGTACGACGGCGCTCGTGTCCTTGTCCTCGTCGCCCTTTTCGTCGGGCGCGTAGTCGCCGAGTTTGATCTTCTGTTCCTTGTCCAGTTTCGTCGCATAAGTCATGGTCGCTTGTCCCCCTGCTCCATTGTAGCACATGCCGCCATCTGTAGCACATGCCGCCATCGCACGTCCCTACGGCTTCCCGATCAGGCAGCGGCGAACTCCGTGTGCCGCCTCATCTCTTCCGACTTGAAGCCGAGCACGATGTCTCCCTTCGGAACGCCTGCGGCGACCAACTCCGTCGCGATCCCGTCTTCCGTGTTGTCGCACCGTATCCACAACTTGCCGTTGACGATGTCCACATGAGCAACCGCGAAGTGGACGCGCTTCCCTAAATCTCTTCCGAAGGTAATCAGCAGGTAGCGGTCCTGGGCACGATCAAAGACGGCTTCGCAGGACAATTCGCCGAGCGAGTAAGGGATGGCGGCATACTCATTGAAGATGCTCTCAATAGCCTGCCTGTAGCGTTCTAGGTTATCCACTGGATGATCTCCTCCCGTGCGGGATCGAAACTGATGACCCTTTTCACACCTTTCTCTAGGATCAGACGGCTATCCACGTCCTGGAAAACGTCTTTATAGACTTCTTCCGGCAAGGCTAGATACAGGACATAATCCGGTTCCTGTTCGGCGAGCACAGCCCGGTAGACTGCGAACAGATCAATCGAGTGTTCCAGCTCGTTATCAGGGAGGGGCTGGAGAAACTTTATGATCTCCACTGCGATCTTTTGCCTTTGCTTTTGCGCCGCGACCAACCGCTCCTCTTCGACGTTCACATACAACTCCTTGTCATCCCACTCTAAATCGAAAGGGTCGTGCGTGATAGTCCAGCCGTCCTTGATCAAGGCGTTTCGGAAGGCATCATGGTAGCGGCCTCCGGCTCTCCTCATCCAATCATTCATCTTCTGTTGCTTCCCCGCGCCCGGCACTGTGGATACACGTCAAAAAGCGCCATCTCCTCAACAGTGGGAGCCTGGAACATCTCGGAGCATCGTTGCAAATCTTCCATCGTCAGCGGCGGGTTTTCCATGCCCCGGCGTTGAATACGCTCGAAAAGGACAGGGATCGGAGCAGACAGGTAGTGCAATTCCACGGCAGCGCCCAACGCTCTTGCTCCCAGCCGTAAGGTGTCGCGTTCCGACCTGCCCCATGTCCCCCACTCGATGATTACCGTTAAACCCTGAGCCAACAGGTCCTGACTCAGCTTCCATTGCAGGGCTTCGATCTTTGCTCGTTTCTCTTCGTCGTACAAGTCAAGTAAAAGCGCCTCCATCCATTCATCAGGGCAGAACCGGATCGCGCCAAGCTTCTCTTCCAGCAGTTTGGCGTGAGTCGTTTTTCCTGCGCCGGGAAGACCGCACACGATGATCACTTTCGAGCCGGCATTCATACTCTGCGCCAAGTCGTTTCTCCACTGGGAAGTATACCCCGCAAAAAAGAAACACCGGGGGCCAAGTGGCCCCCGGTGTTTCCATCATTGTTCACTAAGCCGCTTGCGCCGGCTCATAATGCAGAACCAAGAGCTGCCTGCCTTTCAGCGTGACGAGCGCGTAGGTATGGCCGCTGTTGTCCACAAACTCCACCTCGAACGCATAGGGCGAGTATTGCTCAACAATCGTCCCCACTTGATGCCCGCGTTTGGTGATCGTTCATTTCAGCAGACGTACAAGCCCAGCTTGCTCGAAATGATGGTCGTTGGTTAATGCCTGCGTCATTCCCCGCTGCTGCATGACGACAATGCTGGCGCAGTCTACCAGACTCCAGAGTTTGTCCGGCCTGTTCTGGAACAGCAAATGGGCGGCAGCATCGAGCGCGGGGTCAATGTGAACGACTTCAACCCAGGCGGCACTGCGGATGGCGCTGAGAATGACGATCTGCTGCGTCCGTGGAATCCGCAAGGGGCTTGTCAGCAGGGCAACGACTTCCGTCAAAACGTAGTTGGTCGTGACGATTTTGGTCCCATCCGCCTGCCACTGCCGCAAAAATGCCGCAGCGGGAATGTGAAACATTTCCTTGCCGATGAATGCGCTTGCCCAGCCCGACGTATCCGCAAATACCTCACTCATGCGTGTGATCCGCCTGCCAGCGCCTGACCAAGATACTCGTCATGCTTCTCCGCCACATCGGAAACATCCGACTCGAGGCTGCCAAGCAGTTTCAGCAAGGGGTCTTCGGGAGGAGGTAGAACGGCACTGGCAACCCAGTCCGTCACAACCGCTTCCGGCGTATTGCCGGATCGCTGTGCCTGGCGCATCAGCGGTTCAAATATCTCGTCCGGCAATTGCAATGTCAGCGTGTGCATCGTGTCTGTTCTTTTCCTATTTGCCAAATGATTTGTGTTTTCGCCCATGTGATGAACAATTATAGCACAGGCGAAAAGAAAAGCCGGAGGCCACTTGGCCTCCGGCTTTCCCATCGCTGTTCATCAAGCTGCTTGCGCCGGCTCATAATGCAGAACCAAAAGCTGCCTGCCTTTCAGCGTGACGAGAGCATAGGTATGGCCGCTGTTGTCCACAAACTCCACCTCAAACGCATCCGGCGAGTAATGCTCAACAATCGTCCCCACCTGACCACGCACAAGCCCCTGCTGCGGCAGGTTCTCAGTCAAGGCGACCACATCGTAAAGGTGAGGCTTCCGCGTTACAATACCAAACCTCTCGCTCATACAAACGGCATCGTCCTTAAATCGAATGTTTTGGGGTGAACAAGGTACGCTGTCCTGTAGAATTGCTCATCTAGCGTCCATATCTCAGCATCCCACTGACGCGCGACTTCTAGAAAGAAAGCATCACCGGTTCCAACACCTTGATCCCGATGCAGTCGCCAAGCGGCTGGCGCAATCGCGTTGATCTCCCACCACAAGATAGGCAGTGTCAGGAAATCAGCAACAACCGCCTCGACATCAGCAACAGATGGAGCAGGACGTGGCCCACTTGAAATCAGTTTTTTACGGCTGACATTGAAAAACTCAGTGAGACCGGAGGAAGGAGCCACCGCGTCAACAGCCCCTTTTCGTATCGCTTCCAAGAGCGGCTCGGCCTGTAGTGTGTAAGGTTCGTTATAGAGCGCAGCCGCAATAGCGCTGGTATCGGGAACGGCATAGCGCGGCATATAGGCTAATCCTCTTGACGGAGCAGCACATCCGAAGACGTGGTTAAAGGCATTCGTTCGCGACGCTCACGAATCCTTAGCAGATCGGCATCAGCAGCGCGCCGATCATCTTCATCAAGGAGATAGCAAGCGCAGTAAAAGTAGCGATGGCCTTGAGCATCCTGCTTGATATTTAACGCGCTCTCCCGGCTTCGGACATAGCCATGAGCGCGTGCCCAATCATCTATTTCAAAGATGGCATGTAAATTATCTGGGGCATCGGAGTACGCAACGACAACCTTGTCTTTGCCTATGTTTTCTTCCCATGTCAACGGTGTGATAACCGGCATGATTATAACCCTCCCGCTCTTCCTAACTCGATTATACCCGACAAACAGAAACGCCGGAGGCCATATGGCCTCCGGCTTTTTGCTGTAGTTGCAGAGATCGGTGGGTGGCTTAGAAGCCGCCCATGCCGCCCATGCCGGGCATCCCGCCGCCCATGCCGCCGCCACCGCCGCCGGGGGCGGGCGCGGCCTTCTCGGGGCGCTCGGCCACGAGGGCTTCGGTGGAGAGGATCAAGCCGGCGATGGAGGCCGCATTCTGCAAGGCGGAACGGGTCACTTTGGCCGGGTCCACGATGCCCTGGGCAACCAGGTCGCCGAACTCGCCGGTCGCGGCGTTGTAGCCCTGGCCGGTCTGCTTGATCTTCTCGACGATAACCGAGCCTTCGACGCCGGCGTTGTTGGCGATCTGGCGGGCCGGCTCTTCCAGCGCGCGCCGGATGATGTTCACGCCGACCCTCTCGTCGCCCTCGGCGCTCAAGGCGTCCAGGGCGGGGATGATCTTGATCAGCGTGGTGCCGCCGCCCGGCACGATGCCCTCTTCGACCGCCGCGCGGGTCGCCGAAAGGGCGTCCTCGATGCGGTGCTTCTTTTCCTTCAGCTCGGTCTCGGTGGCCGCGCCGACTTGGATGACGGCGACGCCGCCCGACAGCTTGGCGAGCCGCTCTTGGAGCTTCTCGCGGTCGTAGTCGCTGTCCGACTTCTCGACCTGCGCCTTGATCTGGGCGATGCGGCCCTGGATCGAGGCCGCGCTGCCCTTGCCCTCGACGATGGTAGTCTCGTCCTTGGTGATGGTGACGCGCTTGGCCGAGCCGAGGTAAGTCTCGTCCACGTTCTTGAGCTGGATGCCCAGGTCCTCGGTGACGAACTTGCCGTCGGTCAGGACCGCGATGTCCTCCATCATGGCCTTGCGGCGGTCGCCGAAGCCGGGGGCCTTGACGGCGACCACGTTGAAGGTGCCGCGCAGCTTGTTGACGACCAGGGTCGCCAAAGCCTCGCCGTCCACATCCTCGGCGATGATCAGCAGGGGCCGGGCGCTGCGGACGACGCTTTCCAGCACGGGCAGGAAGTCCTGGACGGTGGAAATCTTCTTCTCAAAGAGGAGGATGTACGGGTCTTCCAGCACGGCCTCCAGCCGCTCGGCGTCGGTGACGAAGTAGGGCGAGATATAGCCCTTGTCGAACTGCATCCCCTCGACCAGCTCCAGCGCGGTCGTGGTGCCCTTGCTCTCCTCGACCGTGATGACGCCGTCCTTGCCGACCTTGTCCATCGCGTCGGCGATCAGGTCGCCGATCAGCGTGTTCTTGGCCGAGTTGGTGGCGACCTGGGTGATCGCTTCCTTGCCCTGCACCTGCACGGCGAGGTTTTTGATCTCGGCCACGGCGGCCTCGACGGCCTTGTCAATGCCGCGCTTGACGGCCAGCGGGTTGGACCCGGCGGCGACGTTCTTCAGGCCCTCGCGGACGATAGCCTGGGCCAGCACGGTCGCGGTCGTGGTGCCGTCACCGGCCACGTCGTTGGTCTTGGAGGCGACCTCGCGGACGAGCTGCGCGCCCATGTTCTCGAACTTGTCCTCGACCTCGATCTCCTTGGCGATGGTCACACCGTCGTCCACCAGGGACGGGGAGCCGAACTTCTTTTCCAGCACGACGTAGCGCCCGCGCGGCCCCAGAGTGACCTTGACCGCATCGGCCAGCGTGTTGACGCCGCGCTCCAGCGCGCGCCGCGCCGCTTCATCGAACAGCAATTCTTTCGCTGCCATAGTGTTTGTTTTCTCCTTGTAATCTCCCACCCTCTCCCTGCGGGGGAGGGCCGCCGCGCAGCGGCGGGGAGGGGTTAGCTATTCAGAATGCCCAGCACGTCATCGGCGCGCAGGATGATGACATCCTCGCCGCCGACCTTGATCTCGGTGCCGCCGTACTTGGAGTAGACGATCTTGTCGCCAACCTTGACGTCCACGGCGCTGACCTTGCCGTTGTCCAGGGTCTTGCCTGGCCCGACGGCCAGGACTTCGCCCTGCTGCGGCTTTTCTTTGGCGGTGTCCGGCAGGATGATGCCACCGCTCGACTGGGATTCGGCCTCCAGGGCCTTGACGACGATGCGGTCGCCCAACGGTTTCAACATGGGGTTGACCTCCTTCAATGGGTGTCTGATTTAGTGTCTCGCGCTCAGGTTATGGAATACTTCCGGGCAATAGTATACTCCGTTTTAGCACTCGTGTCAAGAGAGTGCCAAACAACAGGCAAAAAGCGGGCGCCGGCAAAAATGCCGGCGCCCGCAACGGGTTGGCGGATGACCTATTTGGTCTTGTAGCTGAACGAGGAAGTCGGGGTGATCTTGCTGATGAACGTCCCGTAGTTCGCCAGCAGGCTGCGCTGCGTGTTCGACCGCGCGGAGATCATCTCCTGCGCCAGCCAGATGTTGCCGTTTTCGTCCGGCTGGGCCTGAGAGTAATCCCCCCAGCGCGCGACGCCCTGGACGGGGTTGCCGGCTTTGTCCGTGTTAAAGTAGCCCGTGAAGCCGTCATCCGGGGCGACACCGGCGCTGGCGACACGCACCGGCCCCGCCTTGAGGTGGGAGTCGAGCGTAACATAGGCGGCGCTGGGATAGAAGTCCGGCCCCATGAGGGCGCAGGTGATGACGCTCCCTCCGGCGCTGTTGATCCCGAAGGATGGGTAGGACAGCGTTTCGCCGCTGACCGTCACATAGCCCTGGCGATTAGTCAGGCCTGTCACGTTGCCGCCGGCGTCAACGCTGGGCGCAACGCTGAAGTAGGTGAAGCCGGGGTTCGCCCCGGTCGTCGCTCCCGGAACGCCCGTTTCCACTGCGGAGTAAAGGTGTCCGAGGACATAGGTCACCTGCGTCATGCGCGTGTCGCCGGTGGCCACCAGCTCTTCCGGGTAGCCCTGGCTCATCCCGTACTTGTACGGACCGGCCTTCTGTACCGAGGAGGCCGGCTGGGTGAACGGCAGGCTTGATATGAGAGTATCGGTGAGGGTAAGGCTGGGCGTCTTCGTGCCCAGGGATGCCGTGTTCGAGATCGCCCAGACAGCAAGCTGATTGGCCGTCGTATCAAAGACGGACGACAGGAAGTATTCCGTGCCGCCGGCTCTGGTCTCGTAAGCGCCGCCGGCAGGCGTCGTGGCGGGCTGTACGGTGAAACCCGCAGGGCTGTTGTACAGGTCTCCGCCGCTGAACGAGACGACCGGCGTCCGCGTGCCCGCCACGAGGGCGGCTTTGGAGACAGCGAGGATGCGCTGCCCCAAAAAGCCCTGGTTGCCGAGGAGGTCGAACTGATTGATGCTGAAGAAGAAGCCGTTGGCATCAGCCCCGATCTGAACGTAATCCGGCAGGACGTGAATGGGCTGGCCGGTGGTGGGGTCGGAGGCAAGCGTCGGGTCAAACGTCGTGTCGAAGGTGTAAAGGGTGTAGCCGCCGGCCGGATTCGAGGTCTGACTCACGGCCAGCTTGATGAACGAGGCGCCTATCGCCGCCCCGGTAGCGGGATCGGTGTCCGTGCCCCATTCCTCCACGAAGAATCGGCGGCTCGGGGCGTCGTAATACGCCCGTGGATCACTGAGGGAAGGTCCAAAGGTCAAGTTGCTGCGGATAATCGCGGGAGCCAGCCCGAAGAACTGGTTCACAGGCATTGGAGCGGCAACGACGGTGCCATCCGTCTTATAGACGGCCAGCGCGGCGTTGATAGCTTCCAGCACATAGCCGTTGCCGACGGCGAGCGCCTGATCCGGCGGCTCCGTGCTAAACTGTGTGTTCGTGTAAACGCCTGTGCCGGCGAAGCGCTGGTCGTAGTGGCTGAGGCCATCGAACCCGAAGAAGTTGGCGCCGGCGCCCAGGACTTGTGCGGAGGCGATGTCGGGGAGAACGAAAGCACCGTCGTTTACCTGATTCGGCGCGTCGTCAACCTCCGGCCGCAGGAAGTAAAGGCCATCGTCCACCGGCGGGGCGTTGAAGCTGTTCGGAGAGGCAAAACGCGCGGCTGGGGCGCTGAGGCTCGTTGTGCCGCTGACCACCATCCCGCCAGGCGCCACCTGACCGCGCATCGCCGCGTGCGCCGAAACCAGCGGCGAGGCCAAAAGCCCTATGGCCCCTAACACTGTCCAGAATTTTTGCATCGTGAGTTTTCTTTCTCTGTATTCGTTCGTTATACGGTCAGTGAAGCCTTCTTCGCATTGGCTTTCTTGGCTGCGATAAATATTCCGCCCAGGCCGAGCAGCAGCAGGCCAAAGGAAACCGTGGTCGAGGCTTCCGGGATGGGCGCGAGGCTGATGTCGTCCAGTTCCAACTGGCCGGCGCCGAGGTTTCCAACGGAGCTGAAACTCAGCCCGGTGAACGGCGAAGTGGCCGCCACGGTGAAGGAGTAGAACGTGAACAAGCCCTGGTTGCCCGCGCCCGGCCCGTTGTACCCGTTGGCAGGCACAGGAATCGGGGCAAGGGTCGTGTCGCCGAAGGTGACGTTCAACAGGTCCCCTGCCGTGTCGTCGTTGGCGTAGAACGAGAGGTTGTACAGGCTGCCTGCCGTGGTGGCCAGGTTCTGCGAGATGCCGTCCGTGCCGATCCCGCTGTTGAGGAACAGGCTCTTGCTGCCGTCGAAGACGTAGACGTCGTTCTGGTCAATGCCCACCTCGCCCATGACGGTCCAGTTGAGGTCGAACGGCGTGCCGCTGGTGAAGAAGTCCGTCTGGGTGGTCTGACCGGGATCGGCGGTTTCAAAGTTCCCGTCTTTGACGATCTGCGCGTGTGCCGGCGCGGCGGCGAGGGCCGTCAAAGCCAGACCTATCGCGAGGCCGGCTTTTTCAAATAGATGCATCGTGCGTATCCCCTTCTAGGAATGAAAAACGAAAACTAGTCTGATACCCGCAGAAATTCTGATACCCGCAGAAATTAGGCCGATTGGCTGCGGCGGAGGCGCTGCACTTCCCCGTCAAATTACCCCCTGCCTAAACCATGTCAAGTAAATGTACCGGGGGTATTAAGACAAGAATTAAGACAAGAATAACAAAGACATTGAGAGCCGATCCTATCGGCATGGCGGAAAGCGTTTCCCTTCTACACTATGAATCAGGCGTCCGCCAGCATCGGCGTCCGGGTTGGGTCGGGGAGTTCGCATCGTTGCGGGTGCTTTATATTAGCACGTTTCTGTACGAATTGCAAATCCAAAATAGGTTTTTTCTCGCGTGTTATTTGCCCTACAAACCAGTGGCGTATTCTCCTTCGCAAAACGGCTTCCCTAAGCGATAGAGCAAGCATGAAAATCAACACGTTGCTGCGCCCCTGGAAGGGCGACAAGCGCTGGACGCAGATGTCGCGCCAGGCGGCGGCACTCAAGAAGGCAGGAAGCACGGAGGCCGAAATCCTCGCGGCCCTCGAAGCCGAGTATGGCCGCTCCGAGCCGGCCCAGACGCTCCGCGACGCGCCCGCGCCGTTCCATGTCTACGGCGAGATCGGCGACGACATCAATCCGGTCGCCGTCAGCCAGCTCACGCTCGCCCTGCGGCTGCCCATCGCGCTGGGCGGCGCGCTGATGCCGGACGCCCATGTCGGCTACGCCCTGCCCATCGGCGGCGTTTTCGCCGCCCACCGTGCTGTCTCGCCCGCCATGGTCGGCGTGGACATCGGCTGCCGGATGCACCTCAGCCTGTTCGACGTTTCCCCGGACGAGTTCCGCCAACGGCGCGAGACGCTGTTCCGCGACTTGCAGGCCGTGACGACTTTCGGCCTGGGTGCGCAGAGCGACCGGCCCGCCGACCACCCCGTCTTGGACAAAGACCGCTGGGCGCTGACGCCGCAGACGCGCGGCCTGCGGGACAAGGCGCGGCGGCAGCTAGGGACGAGCGGCAGCGGCAACCACTTTGCCGAATTGGTCGTGGGGGAGCGTCTGGACGCGGAGAGCGGCCTGCCCGAAGCCTTCGGCGGGCTGCTGACGCACAGCGGCTCGCGCGGGGTCGGCTATGCCGTCGCCAACCATTACATGCGGCTAGCCGCGCTGGAAACGGCCCGGACGGCGCGCGTCCCGAAGATGTACGAATGGCTGAGTCTGGACACGGACGCGGGGCGGGAATACTGGGCGGCGATGGAGCTGGCCGGGGACTTCGCGCGGGCCAATCACGAGGTCATTCACGCCGCCTTCGCCCGCCGCTCCGGGCTGACGCCGCTGGCGACGGTCCAGAACCACCACAACTTCGCCTGGCGTGACGGCCCCGACCGCGTGGTCCACCGCAAGGGCGCGACGCCCGCCGAACGAGGCGTCCTGGGCGTCATCCCCGGCAGCATGGGGAGCGCGTCTTATTTGGTGCGCGGCGAGGGCCATTACGAGGCGCTGCATTCCGCCTCCCACGGCGCGGGCCGCGTCGGCAGTCGGACAGCGGTCCGGGACGAGATCAGCCTGGGCGACATCCGTCGCTTCTTGAAACAGCAGGATATACTTGTGGAGGGCTTGACGGCGGAGGAAGCGCCGCCCGCCTATAAAGACATCGAGCGCGTCCTACGGATTCAGGTGGCAGCAGGGCTGGTGACGCCGCTGGCCCGGATGTTCCCCATCGCGGTCATTATGGCAGGGGAGTCATAAACCCCATGCCTGAAGGCAGGGGCTTGTCCCTAACACACCCGCCGAACGGTTAAAGACACAATTAAACCGCAGGCGATGGTTGAGACCATAGGCCGTATGACAGTTCGGCCCGTGCTTACA
>JAABUU010000256.1_pt1 | contig 129492 bp, 129 predicted proteins | sample 5559301 | NCBI WGS metagenome assembly JAABUU01 (sample SAMN10711884, study PRJNA513360) | rock metagenome | isolation source: Antarctica rocks | place: Antarctica: Victoria Land, Richard Nunatak white | reverse complement strand
AGCGAATAGAATGATTATAAGATATATATTGAAATATATGATAGATATAAGTGCTTATGTAATCAGCTACGTTGGCCCTTAAGGCTGTACGGTGGCCATTTTCAATACTTTAAAGCATCACCTCGTACAGTGGGGGGAGGAGGAGTATTTCGGATAGGACCAACACTTTTAGGGCCCAAGTAGATTTCACAGTGAATTATCACACAGTAGGTACAACACACATTGATTATTCTCTTCTGAATTACTACATACTGCTTGTCTTCCCAACTCTCAGGAAATGATTGCATCAAAGCTCTAGTAAGTAGATCATGGAGTACATACAAACGACTGCGAGTCTGCGACAGCCTCTCATGCAGTGGCCACAGTAATTCACAGCCACTCATTGGTTATGAACATGCCAACTTTCAGGCCCGGCGCTTCCACACGCCAGGGCCAGAAAACCTTTCGAGCCTGAGAGGTCGAGGCGCTAGGTGTGAGGCGAAACGGCACTCCCCTAAGGTAAAGGACTGTTGGTAGTTTTACTCTCTAACGTGGACGAGTAACCAACCGTTCCCGAATCATTGATGCCAGGCAGAGCAGGCTAAAGACCAAGATTGAAGACGGAGCCCTGCTGTGCACCACTGCACCAGTCATAAAACTTGGCAAAGGCGTCTCCTTTGAGTCCCCCCCCCTTACCCTTTGCGACACGTGAAATTGATCGAGAACACTCTGATGTTCGTGCAGATGACGTTCGTTCGTTATTGATCAATAGCAGCATGAAAAAGTCTGTCTATTTGCTGACTTCTATTCGATGTGGATCTCGAGCGCAACTTTCAAGAAAGCAATCAGCCCTAATGGTCTGTGCTAGGCATAATATCCTCTATTGTAGACTCCGGTACCACCAAAAAAGGTACCTGGGGGATAGACCATTTGTTTCTCTCATAAGAATATTCAAAGGTCGTACTTTGTATTGTATGACATTGTGTCGCTTTTCACTCCAAGAATGTGAACAAACTAGTGTGAATAACATTAATGGCTCGTGAGGCGTCTCTTTCTTCAATAACACAGGAGATGTTGATCTCACTTGCCCCTAACACGAGATGTCAGCTTTAGCGTTTCTCGATGTATCACCAGCCACGGGGGAAAGTAAATCACCTTGCCTGTTTCCGGAGTCAGCAATATTCTCGCTTTGAAGATCCTAGACAGTCACTTACGATATCATCTCTACATTAATGTCGTTCTCTCCGAGAGTGCTGAACATACGACCAGCACAGCCCACCATATCCTTCATCTGCTTACCGACCAGACTCAGAATCGCCATGCCGTCGATGATGTCGACAGTGCCGTATCTCTTCAGTTCTTCAATTGCGCCACGAAGGTCATGGTCTACGATCTTCTTCTCGTCCTCGCCACCTCCACTCACCAGAGCTGAGTCGGAATGTAGAGCCATTGAGACATGTACTTCAGATGTAGAGATGAGATCGACAGACATCCTCCACTTGTCCAGAGTCGAGAATATCTTAGCGAAGAAACCGTGAGATAAAGAGCGTTTGTTGGAGTGCACATTGATGACAATAATCTTATGCTTGATGGTGACTGCTGTTGGTCGCTTCGGCCGCTGGTCCTCCGAGAGCACACTGGCACTTCGCGTGCGGAAGAGCTTTGAATCGTGACCAGGGACGGTTGGGCCATGTTTCTCCACCTTATCGGGTTTGATTACAGTGCCTGAACCTCGAGGATTGGTGACATTCTTGATACGAATGGGTATTCTAGCTCGGATAACTTGTTCCATTGTGAACGGATGTATGACCTCGGAGCCATAGAAAGTAAGCTCTGCGGCTTCTGCGGGCGAGATCTCGGTCAATAGCCGTGCTGTGGGGACCTTTCGTGGATCTGCCGTGAAGATACCATCAATTTCTTTCCATACTTGTAGCTCCTCTGCGCCCAGGCCAACGGCGACCAACGCAGCGCACAGATCCGTATAGCCTCTACCTATTTGTTCTAGCAATCCTCCAGGAACGGCTCCAAAGTAGCCGGTAATGACTGGGACCTTCCTTCCACAAGCTGCAATCCTCTCCTTTAACGCTCGCGCTAGATTCAGGTAAAACACCTGGTCCAGGCTATCCGGTATCTCAAAGCTGATGACCTCGGAGAGATCAACATACTGTGAATCTACGCCTCGATCTAGTAGAAGAGCTGTCATGAATCGAGAACTGAGGATCTCGCCCTTGCTGATAATTCTGTCGGTGGATTTTACGCTTAGCTCCCCAACTCTCTGCGTAGCTGCTAGGAACCATTTTAGGTCTTGGCACTCGTCCTCTATATCTTTGGATAGATTTCCAATTATCTCAGAGGAATTGATGTAGATCTTCGCCGCTTGAATATGGTCATCTCGTATGGTATTCACAATATTGTCATAGCTTTGGGACTTCGAGATCCCAGCCTCTCTTGCGGCTCGTAACAGCCTAGACTCGAGTCAATGTCCTCCTCGTGTTGCTCATAGTTCCGGCGATATCACCTGTTTGTAGTGCCTTCTATCTTTGTATTATTGCTACGGGCAGAACATACTACTGCGAGGCGATGCTCTCTGAGACTAGGTCTAGGGAACAGTGACAGTCAGTCCACAAGGCCTAATCTTTGGGCCGCCAACGATACATCCAAACATACCTCACTATGTCTTCCGCAATTCTGTCAGCGAACTTGCCAATGCTTGTACCGCCATATTTTTGCACGACCCATTGTCTTGAATTGTCATCGTTGCGGACGAGACCCGCGTGGTAGCCATTGACCAGTGTATTCGATCCCATGATCCATGAGTCGAAATGCCAGAGCAAAGACTGGGCGACAAATACTATTTAACGGACTATATGAGAGACTCGGGGTCTGCTTAGGAATAATTATGTTACTCATCTTTCACGGCCGGTGTAGGAGCATCGGAGGTTCTGAAGAAGATTTTCCGTGGCTCCAATTGCGTGCGAACTAGCCGCAAACGACCGAGGATGTCGCTTAGATGTGGAGTACATACTGTAGCCCTACTGTATCGATTGGCGTTTGGAATCAGGGGAGTGGTGGCGCAGGGTGAGAAAGGACAGGCAGTAATCCGGAGATAGGAGTGTTGCCAGTCTTGGTGTGAAACCGATAAATGACATGAGTAGATGACTAGACATTGATATCTAACACTAACATGCGCTTCTATCAATCTACTCTTCTCAGAAACTCGAGACGCAATCGGATGATCCTTCAACGGACCCCTTTCCTGACCATTGAACAATGTCAATAATGTCCACGGAAACCCGAAGCCGTGTTTCGCTTCGTCCATAACGCCCCTCGGTATCAAATTCCCTGGATAGATGTTACAGCCCAACCTTGTGCGCAGCGAAGCTACCCTCATTTTTGGTTCCCCAAGAACTCCAATGCCCCCCTCCTGTCCTGCAATGAGCACCATGAGTAGATGTCGATCACCGTCGGTACAACTCCCTATTGCGATCCCTCTCTCTGTGAAGATCTGGGCTCCTGCTCCGTCGTCTGGCCATATCCCGCGGATCGTGCTCTCTTCGGTCGCCATGTCGACCTCGGTCGCCCCTATCATCTCTCCTTGGCCCGTCATCTCGGCCTCTCGGTCCTTCATCTCTGCCTGCGTAGCTCGGTATATAAGTGTCTACTTGAGACCTCTGACCTCCAGGTGGGGGCCCCCTTGGTGGTGGCGGCCTTCCTCTCGCGGGATCTTGAGGTTCACCGATCCATCCCTGTCCGCCCCATCCCACATTCGGAGGAGGAGGTCTTGGAGGAAGTCCATTGACGTCACGCGCCCACGCAGGACGGTGGAGTGGAGGTGGGCCAGAGGGTGGTGGGCCTCTATAGTCTTGTGGTGGGTGAGGCATCCGGTTCTCATAGCCATTGCGCCGCGGTGGATACTGTGGTGGACCATTCTGGTAACCTCCTGCATTATTGCGAGGCCTTTGTAAAGCATTGTTGTTGACAGGACCTGAACCATTAGTCCAATCTCCTACTGGGCCCATTCCTACTGTCCCGCCGGCAGGAGCAGGCGGCAAAGCTGCTTTTTGACCGCGGAATTTTCTCCGATCTAGCTCGTGGGAGTCTTCAAAGTGAGGAATATCGCCAGGTTTGGCAGGTAGTGGAGGGTTCTTGAAGTAAGGATGTTCAAGAGCATCGATAGCGTTTATGCGTTTCCGCCAATCAAGCTTAAGAAGCTCACTGAGTAAGGAGATAGCTGAAGAGCCTTGCTCTCGAAATTGCTGCGAAAGTGTACTGGGGCGAGGAGCAAAATTCTGAACGCCTTCGCATCCTGGGAGGGAGTTCCAGCCAGGCATATTCGTATCATTAGGTGAACCAACAAGGTCAAAAATCAGTTGCGCTTGGTTGAGATCACTATTGCCAGACAGGATAGGCCTTCCCTTGAACATCTCTCCAAACACGCAGCCAACGCCCCACATGTCAATAGCGGTAGTATACCTCCGAAGCTGTAAGAGGAGTTCTGGAGGTCTGTACCAGCGAGTGACGACCAATGTGGTGTAATCCCTCGTGGCCTCACCACCACCCTTCCCAGGCTGGGGAGGAGGATCATCGTAAGGTCTAGCAAGGCCGAAATCGGCGATCTGGAGTATACCTTTATTATTGATGAGGAGGTTGGCGGCCTTCATATCTCGATGTAAGATCTTATTCGCGTGCAGATACCGAAGCCCCTCAAGTAGTTCCAACATGTAGCATTTGATTTGAGGCTCAGTGAATGTGACCGAGGGGTTTTCGAGGAGTCCCGAGAGATCGTGGTCCATATATGGCGTAACCATGTACATGATAGCTTTCTTCTTGCCTTCTCCTTTAGGGCGCTCCACTGCCATCTCTTCCAGTTTCAAAACATTTGGATGAGAGAGCATCTTGAGGAGTTTGATCTCTCGCAGAGCAGTAATTGGAAACCCATCCTTTTCATTGTGCATCAATATCTTCTTCAAGGCCACGATGCGTCCGGTCTTCACTGATTTAGCCTTATGTACTTCTCCAAAAGTACCCTCTCCAAGCTTGCCCAAGACTTCGTAGGTCTTTATGCTTGAGCAGCCATGAAATCTCGCACGCCCTTCTGAGGTTCTCTCCAGTGATACTTTCGCGACTGCTGTTTTCTTATTTAGTGCACTGTCATTTGGCGACGGGTCGCTCCCGGGTTGGGGTGTGCTAGTCATCGCGCAAGAAAGCTACCGATCATGGATGGTTTCCGAGTGCGACGTTAGGAGGCCTCGTCAAGATAGCTTCGAGGAAGTGTGTTTGTGGGCGATATGCGACATTGGTCCGAACATGCTCTTATGTAGGCAAGAGACCGCGATTGCAGTTGTAGCTTTGTAGGAAGCACAACATGGCTCCTCCGTCGAGCTTGTCAATAGCATACCCTACCTTTTAGCACAATAGCATCTCTGCGGGATGAGAGGGTGAAGTGAATAACCGTACCTCCGTACCTGAATTTATTTCATTCATTCATGAGATCCAAAGGCGCGCAAGGATACAGTACTAGTACTGTACTCTATTCGGGCACTAGGACTAGCCGCCGTATTGGTCGATTTCGCGGCGACACTCAGTACTACAGTAAGTGCTGGGGGAACGGAGCATGACTACGGAGTACTGCAGTAAGGTGTACATTAAGTGAACTCTCTTGAGAAACCTGAGAGTAAGTCATTGATATTCGCGTCGCCGTAAACTCCTATACTCTTTCTAAGGAATTGCTAGACGTTTTCGAGCGGAAGGAAGCAATGGCTGGAAACCACCCAATCCACGTCCATCCGGTTCGTTATCTTTCTCCGCCTTCACATCAGTAGATCGAGGTCTAGAAGCTGAATGAGCTGTGTCATTACAGGTACGACCTCTATATCGATATTCCGCAACAATGCTGGGCGCTTCAATGTGGTTCTTCGTACGAGTCCTTTACCATGACGTGGTAGCTATCAACGACTAACGTGAATGGCAGCTGATGTACCGGGCAAAGAAAGACGGGGCTGCGTTGCTAGGTTGGAAGCATCCATGGGATCACTGAGAATAGTCTTTCTCACTATGGAGCACACATACCTTGGTTCCACGAGCTCGGAGGAAGGCTTCTATGAAATTACCAAAGAGCATCCCTCAAGTTTACGGCGTTTGGCTCTATGTATGTACTGAATGAAAATTTGAGGTGGCCTTGGGTGACTAGACTTTCTAACGTGCAATACCCACATATCGCCGCTCTAAACCCCCAGTTTTGCCAAGTATAACATGGGATTAGCATCCTCATGCTGGCAGCGGCTTTTGAAAGAGGTAGTGGGATACCCCCCACGTATCTCCACCCTCAAATGCAAATAATTCTGCACACGCCATGTAGAAGATCTGCCATCTGTAGAACCACATCGCTGTATTATTCTTTCCGTACGTTTGTTCCAGATGGGGCCAAATCTCCTTTTTGCAGGAGTTCATCTTCGATAGCCAATCCTAGTTCAGTCAGCAAAAGGTATGTCGAGAAGTATATCCAGTCGCGGGGTTGCTAACCTCGCAAGTCATAGCATAGTGTTTCCCATTTACCCACCACTGCTCTTCTAGCTTGAGGTTCCCTTGGAAATAATGCAGCAGGTCCGCACTGGGCATGGTGCCACCAGTGAAGAAATGTGTGCTCATCCAGCCATCTTCGAAATCATAAGGAGTAGTCTTGTGAGCAAAGATATGCACAAAGAGTTTCCCTCCCGGCTTCAGTACTCTTGCTACCTTTGCCATCAAGAGTTCGTAATTCTTCATGTGCTCAAATAGCTCAATTGAGATCACGCGGTCAAAGCTATCCCTCTCGAATTCGTAATCCACAACGTCCCCAGTGATGACGACAAGATTTGTCAGTCCTTTCTCTTTGGCTTGATTATCGATGAACTCTTTTTGCGTCCGAGAATTAGAAAAGGCAGTAATTTTGGCCTTTGGAAATACCTCAGCGAAGAAGAGCGCCCCTGAACCCCAACCGCAACTTTAGAGGCCATTCATCAGTCCTGTACGCAATCTAGCCCATGGAATTTGTTCGCGCACCCAAGGTCCAGAATCCTCATCCCGTCGGCTAGCCCCGACTTCTCCACATATGTCTCAAGCATCTCTACCTCTGCCTGCCCTAAGGTTTCGGTTCCCTTTGGATATAGACAGCAGCTATACTTCATTCTTGGCCCCAAACAAGCTTGCAGTACGCCCGTACCAACTTCGTAATGCTGTGTGTTTGCTGCACCAGTCTCAATGGCGATTGGTCGCGTACGTAAGGCTTTGACGTATTGCATTTTTGTCTTGTATGCATCCTCAAGACTTGTAGTCTGGATAACATTGAGCCGGTCTCGAAGCTGTCGTCGAATTCCAAATCGTATGACAGCTTGTGGCAAGTAGCCCCCATCTAAGACCCAATCTAGAAACATTCAGTCTTGTCAAAGCCATCTACTATAGACGTCTGCAGAGAAGTTACCGTAATTCATATTTCTTATTGGAAGAGCCGACTCTGGGTCTGTCTTAGCAAAGTATCCAAGCAGAAGACGACCAATTGTTCAGGTCCTAGCTAGCAACGGGGAATCCGAGAATTGCCACGATACGTTCTCGTGGCACTTCAGGTACTTCATTTATATAATAAAGATCCAACCTACCTATCCGACCATCAAAATGCACCAGCAACTTTATGAAGTACATACCGTACGTAGTAGGTTATTCGCGCGACAATCCCGGGAATGACGTGCATTAGGCCGCCGGCTAGCAGCCCTACAGCGATGACAGGTACAGGCACGTTTACTTCGATTTCTTCGGTTTCTTCGTTGTTACCTTACCTTCCTATTGACAACCCTCAGCGGATGTACAGGACATACTTTCGAATCTTTAGGCGGAACGATCACTACTCAAGGGTTTTACGGTCATTATCCTCCTTCATCACAACGCTACCCACACTGCCTAACCATGCAACGTCACCCCTACTGTTCAACTCCCAGGTAAAGTTGACTGAGCCTTTGCAAGAAAGCTACTAAACGATGGAGACCGTCAAGGTTGAAGGGAATCTGCCTGCACGAATTGAAGCCTTGAAACGGAGCACACAGGTCTCTTGGCAAAGACTTGGCCTAAAGATGGACGGCCTCGAGACAGGCTTAGGAGCTATGAACCTGAAGGAGAAAAAGCCTCCTGGAGACTACAGCCAGCGCCGAACAAATAAAAGGAAGAACACGCCGGCACCATATCCGTCTAAAAGTCTGAGCCTTGATGCCGAAGTGAAAGATACTTGCCTACCTCTAATACCTACCGCGCCTCCAATCCAACCGCACGTTGAACATACATCACGCAAAAGTTTCAGAAGCTTTAAAGATCTTCATTCGAAAACACCGACGGTTCGAAATTTTGAAAGTCCGGCGGCTCAACTACCTCATGATTTGAAAAATGGAAACGTTCACGACTCGATGCTGCAAGCTGGCGAACCCCTAGTATCTCTACCGATCGGAGCTAAGGACGTCACAAATCATCAGCTTGGCCGAGGATTCATACCCTATGAACCCACCAAGTCAGTGCTACAATTTCGCAAGGTGCCACCATGGCGTGTTGACAAATCCCATAGGTTTTCGTCGACCCAAGCGTTGCAGAACAACCGCGCGGCGACTGCAATACCCTTTGGTTCTGTGCAATGGACACGCTCTACCCCACCTACTGCAAGATACAATCTCCGTGGTTTTACAACAGAAGCCTCTAACTTACCAACTCTAATTAACGAGACCAAAATCAAGTCACGCTCCAAATTCAAGTCACCGAAGCCCCCTCCCGTCCCAAGGCCTGAGAAAGCTTACCTGGCTTTCGCGTCCCGCCCGGCAAATCGCCTCCAAAGTCCCCAGCGCCTCCTCCTAGTGCTGGATTTGAATGGTACCCTCCTATACCGCAAGGTTGGTTCATCAAGCTACACACCACGCCCTCTCCTTCCTCAATTCCTCAGTTACTGCCTTTCTAACCACAAAGTTCTTGTTTGGTCCTCTGCTACCCGTGGTAATGTCTCAGCAATCTGTGCCCGGCTCTTCACGCCGGAACAACGAAAGACTCTGCTTGGGGAGTGGGCTCGAGATACTTTTGGGTTAACTCCGGCGCAATATGTTGAAAAGACTCAGGTATACAAGCGCCTGGACCGCATTTGGGCGAATGAGACACTTCAATATACACATCATTGGTCTGACGTTGGAGGAAGATGGGGTCAGCATAACACGCTACTGTTGGACGACAGCATGCTCAAAGCCAGCGCGCAGCCGCATAATCTAGTCCAGATGCCGGAGTTTACCAGATCTGGGGACAGGAAAGCAGACTTCGATGTGCTTGGGCAGGTGACATCATACCTAGAAGAGGCGCGGATGTGGGACAACGTGAGTTCGTATATCAAGAACTCGAGATTCGAAGTCGACGAGGGCTGGAGCTGGGATTGGGCCGAGATGAGGAGTCCAGGAGCATCATCGACTGTTGTATCAGACGAAGAAGATGGCGGAGTTAGAATATGAGGAGGGTCAGTGGGTCCTGCCGCTGGCTCAGTTTGTATATAAAGAGTGTGTGCATGCTCTACAGACTGGTGCATGGCCAAGGAGCAGAGCCACTGTGATTCGATTGCGACGGTAGCCGATTGTTTTTTGAGCTATATTATTTACTCCCAATTATATGGCTCCTTCTCAAGCTTCCAGAAGTAGAGAACTTTTTCACGACACTTATACCACACAGTCCCCGATGTATGCCGAACTTAAACGAGCGTAGGCTTGTTGATACCACCTGCTGCTGCTCTTTTAGAAAACCGCACCAGGTACTATCTAGCCCTAGCGTAGTAGACCCTTGATCCATACAACCTAGTTGTCGCGGAATAGCACCTTTGGCCGACAACCTTTTGTTTTCTACTGCTCTTACATTAAACTGTGTTTTACGGTATGGGACTTGCGGAAGTTCTGCAGAAGAGGATAAAGGCAAGAAAAGACGAAAGTGACGATGAAGTTGTCCAGGAAAATGATCCTTTGGCGGGGGCTTCACGTTCCAGCACAACCTCGACCGAGTACACCGAGGTGGATGGCGAAAATGATATCCAGGACGGGGTGAGGAGCCTAAATTTGTTTATATTCTACCGTATTCATTGTGATTATAGTCGAAAAGAGGCGACAACAGCCGAACAGACGAAGAAGACATCGGTTCAATCTCCTTCGGTGCCCTCGCCAAAGCCCAAGAAACCCTCGGGAAGCGCAAACGACACGACGACCTTGGGCCAGGGACTCTCTCTCCACAGCCAGAAAAGCGACTCCGCGACCATGCCGGCTCCGAAGCCCTCGAACGCAGAGCCGGCAAAAAAGATACCCGCGACTTCTCCCGCTCCTCGAAACACGCCCCCACCGAGCTCTCCTCTAAGAAGGCCGTCTCCCGCCGCCGCGAAGTCGTCCACGTTCCCAAAGTCGAGGCCCGAGACCCGCGCTTCGAGCCCCTGAGTGGGCCGATCAACGAATTTCAAACGAAGAAAAATTACGCCTTCCTCGAGACATACCGGGACTCGGAAATCTCAGACCTCAAAGCCGCAATCCGCAAGACCGAAGACGCCGACGCCAAAGACAAGCTCAAGCGCGCATTACTTAGCATGGAGTCTCGCAAAAAGACACAGCTGACTAAGGATAAGGAGCAGGAGGTACTAAGCAAGCATCGGAAGAAGGAGAAGGAGCTAATTCAACAGGGCAAGAAGCCGTTCTATCTAAAGAAAGGGGAACAGAAGAAGATGGCGCTAGTGGAGAGGTTTGAGGGCATGAAGGGTAAGCAGGCGGATAAGGTGATTGAGAGGAGGCGGAAGAAAAAGGCTGCGAAGGAGAGGAAAGGCATGCCTGAGGGGAGGAGAGGGATGGAGGGCTGAGAGGAGGAGTCAGGTTCTCTTGTTATTGTTTATTGGCCCTGTCATATGTTGTGCTCCATTTGGACCGTGGGGTGATAGAAGTGAAAGAATATACGGAAAAGGGTAAGTGAAGGGTTGTAGAAGGGCTTTGGGACCTTCAACCAGCTCTTCGCAGGTATCCACGCTGCAAAAGGACCAAGCTTGCAATATCTAACCCACCACTCGCACCACACCTCCACTCCACCTCTACCCTCTTGTACCGAAGAGACCCGAAAGAACATGCAAAAGCTGCCCTCAGTCGCCGAGCAAGAAAACCAGATTTACGAATGTAACTTCTCCACCGACTATCCATGCACTCACTTGGTTGTCGACCTGAATGACCGAGTTTACAACTTACCTCATATTCTCGAACACGAAACCTTACACAAAGCGAACGGAGGGAGACAATGAAGGGGGATACCAAGCCTCGTGCTCAGACGATACGAACAGGTCCACAGCTCCACAAACCCACAGACCCAGCACCTGTCCTTGTGGCTTTTCAAACATTGGAGCTGCGCTATAAGCTTCACTACGCACGTTTCCACCATACTGGAAAATCCACCCGTCCGAACTGATGAAGAAAGGAACGATAATAGCAGATACCGAATCTCCCAAGCCCTTTTCTCTCTCACTTCCTCCACAACCCCCTTATCCCTTCCCGTTTCCCATGCCAGCCTCATACATCGCAGCTCCACTCTCTCTCACAAGCAGTCCCCTTAAAAACACTCCGGCATACACCGGTTTCTACCTCGTTCTACCTCCATCCCAAACCCTATCTATCCCTTCCCACCGGAGCCGGGGAAATCCCCCAATGCACTGGTCTCCGGCTGTTTTTTAAACACCTGCTCCATTTCGTACTTGTCACATTTGAGGATCAACGAACCGACGACTAGATGCAACGAATCCCCCTCCCGAACCTCCGCATCCCCACCTCCATCCCCATTCCCCAAACCCCTTCCTCCGCTTCCACCACCTTACTCTTCCCAAAACCCTACAGCCAACAGAAACCCCCCCTTCCCTTCGCTCCAAAGCACAAAACCAAGATCCTCCAGCCACAACTATAAATCCCACAACGTAGATTTCCCCCAATCTTTGGTTGTGCACTGCACTGCACTGCACTGCTCTGGGGCGATTTGCGTGAAAAAAGCACAAAACTCTCTCCTCCGTTACTTAGACGCATGATTTTAGCTATGTATGTTGGAAGAGACAGAGATCAACCCTCCCAGATCCATGTGTCAAGCGGAGAATTTCAGTATCTGTCATCTCTTGAAATGTCCAAAGAATATCATCTTTCGTTCTTACTTCTCGAGTTCCAAAAAAAACTGTCGTCTACCAAAAACTCTTGGGGTACCCCCATCAGCACATCGTTGACTGGAGCATATACCGACGCCGAGGAACCCCGCAATTATCATAGCCAAAGTCGTCGACTTCTAGAAGTAGAGGAGCCCTGATCGCTCTTACTGATAGCCCAAAAAATAGACATTAAGCACGTGCTCCCAATGCTCCCTTTGCACCAAAATTCGCGCAAAGTCATCAAAAAAAAAACCAACACCGGAAAGAAACTCAAGAGTGGAACAAGTCCCACGCCCTAGCACACAGCCCCAGAAACTCATCCTTTTTCCTCCTTTGCATCTCCGGACTATCCACACCCTCCCCAAACGGTCCTCTCCTCGTAGGTTCCGGCCCACTCCCAAGCGGCGGCGTTCCCATGTCCCTTTCGTACTCGGCCCTGGGTCTTCTCCTTCCACTGCCACTGCGGCTAATGTCGCCGTTGGTGTGGTTGACGGCATACTTGTTGCTGGGGCCTTGACCACTTTGCATCAATGGAGAGGGTGGAGTGGGAGGTTGGTGGCCGGTGTAATGGACGATTTTGGGGATGAGGTCTTCACGGCCGGTCGTCATATCGGCTACTGCCTCTTCGGCTGAGCGGTAATCTCGTGATCGAGATGCTGGCGGGGGTTGGGAATGAGGAGGTGGGAGGCCGGGAGAGGGGAAGGCGGGTAGATGGTTGGAGTGTGAGGAACCGGAGTTGGAATTGGAGTGGTAGAAGCTACTTCGGTTGGGGGCTTCACCTCTGTGTACGCCGAGGCCTTCGTTGGCGAAAACGTCGGTTATGGGTGGTAGGCGATTGTTTGTTTGTGTCGCCGGGACGTGGTGGATGTGGGAGGTGTTGGAGAGATTGGAAGGTTGGTTGGCAATATGTCGGGTCATTGGATTAGGTTGATGCCTACCAGTGAAGCTTTGATGTAGTGGTGCTGATTGGATGACCCTTTCGTTTTGAAATTGTTCGGCAGATGGGGGTATGATTGATAGACCGGCTGGAGGCCTTTTCTTACTCGTAGATGTGGAAGGAGTCTTTAGGCCGCCCCCAAAGGCGATATGTTCCGAACTTCTTGTTCCGTCTGGATCAATGGGCTTTGCTGTCTTTTGTAGTCTTGATTCGATGATATGCCTTTGTTGGTCACGTACAGAGATGCTCCTCTGCAATTGTTCTCTCATGGTAGGATCTTGAGTTTGGAAACCAGGTGACAGGCACGCAAGGCCGACGTCGTGCATAGCCAGGCCTCCACTATCTCTTGCAGTCAAAGGTGCGGAAGGCCGCGATGAGATTGCACCTTGTCCCTGTGAGGTGCTCGACGACAGATCCAACTTTCGCGGTCTATGCCTGGAGGTTGCGGGTACCTCCGGTGAACCAGGAGGCTCTTTCTTTACAATGATTTTCGGTGGACCATGCCTTGATCTGTACATTGTGTGAGTTTGACGGTGGGTCATGGCCATCAACATTATGGACTATAGACAACAGTGAGGTGTAGGATAATAGAAGTTGTGAACTTACGAATTGGGTGAACGCTTCCCCTCTGGAGTCAACTTCTGCTGTGCCGTAGTTTCGCTGATGATGGCTGGTGCAGCGTTGGCGGATGCTGTATTGGGTGTGGCTGAAGCGGAACTTCGATCGAGCTGAATGGGGGTGTGCGTCGAAGGAGCCAGTGTTGTATAAGGTGATTTAGGACTCGCATCAGCCTCAGACGGAGGCGGAGCCAGTGAGGGAGCTGGTGCAGCAGATGCGACTGCTGTAGACATTGCGCTCCCGGGACCCAGATGCTGATGCTTTGCCGTGCGTCGAGGGATCAGAAGATGGGCAAAAGCGCTGGGGGCGCCGAAGAACGTGCCGGAGCGAGTAGGTGTCGCTTGGGTGTAGCCAGCAAGAGGTCTGCTTGAGTTGTCGAGGGCTATGCTCCAGGCAGGATGTCGCAGTAGAAATGACAAGATGTCGTAGTCCCCTCCAACAGAGACAGATCACCTGGTATCCCTGGGGTTCATTCTTGTGTCGTGTTCACACAGGGACGAGGGTGCAAACGGAAAAAAATGGGATCCGAGTCGTTTCGAATCCGCCGTTTAGTTTTTGGTAAGGAGGAGGATGAGGAGGAGGAGGAGGGGTGAGCGAGTAAGTAGTGGGAAGTCCCTTCTGTTCAATGATCTGTGGAGCGGTTAAAAGCCGGGCGTTTCGTATCCAGTTTAGTCCAGGTTGCGGGAGTAGGGGTTGGGGGGAGGTATTGGTAGTTTGGTACCTATTGAGTTTGGCTCTTGGGGGGCCAAGGACAGGGTAACGATAGGCTTCAGCAAATCTGTTCGGTGTGTATAATAGGTTTCAGTAGTAGTAGTATCACGTATCACGTATCACTAGATGTTCATCTCCATTCTCAAGTACCTGTACTGTGCTACAACGCGCGCTGGTTGCCACTGTCACTACGCTGTTCTCTCGAGATGATGATATAGGGAGCATCTAATAACAGGATGAACATGGCCGCCGTATGCTGAAACACAGAACCTAGATACATTAGATATATAATATATTGCGCTCATATAAACAAAGCCTGTGCCGTAAGGGAAACCACACAATAATAATAGGCGTCCCGGCCTGACCCACGGTTGAGCGCAGTAGGTAAGGTACGAGTACTGTGCATGTTCCCTGGACTCGTACGCTAGGACTAATCCAAGTATCTCGAGCGTTTCGCAATCGCAAAGCGTTGGGCTGATCCTCATCCTTGATAAGATCCCCAATTTGGGATCGTTTTATCAGCTCCATCAAGCCGGAAGGTTTCGTTTACCTTCACTTACGTCTGATATCCAGCTTTGCGAGGCGACCGTTCAATCCATGCCAGCTGCGTTGTACTCGTACGCCCTTCCAGAAGGGCCATGTTCCACCAATGACGCCTAGGACACCATGCTCTTGCACGGCTGTGACCGTCTGACCGAGCAGCCACTTGCATTTGACAGGTTGCCGTTGATTCCTTGAAACGAGTTGTATATGGATTGTTACACACGAACCTTTCAATATTCCTAATACCAACTGCCAACAGCCATTCTTGTGCCGTGTCTTAATCCAGAGACCGTGTTCCACGATTCATATTGCTTTGATTTGATCACGCTTTGCTCTTGAAACGTCGGAATATCCCATCGCGAATTCCGATACATCCCCTTTGTTTCTACTACACACATAGCGAGTAGGTATCAGACCTAGACTTTCTGCAACCGTTCCACTCCCTGTAGCCTCCAGTCGAGCCGATAACAAATGTGCTTCCCTCGATCGGGCATCACCGGGTAATAATAGAGGTGTAGGATAGAAGCATCGTTGATCTATTGCGGTACTTGGATCTTAATGAAGCAACATCCCCGACGCCAAGCTTTCAATAGTCTCTCCTGCGCGATGATCTCAGGCACAGCTCAAAGTGGATTGATATTTATGCCGCGCGCCTGTTTCCCTACAAATGCATACCGTACATCCGACTCAGAGACCTTTCAAGAGTCGAGACCTGAAGTCCATATTGAGCGTGCAGATTCTAGATGCAGGTGCATCAAGATACGATTGACAATAATTGTCTTTGGGGTATGAGTGACTTCTTACGTGCCTAATAAATCTTCGGATTATCCTTGTAAAGCATGGCATCGGCATGAAAAACTGTCTCCATCAAGCGGGAAAATAAACGGGCGCTAAAGACATAAATTTTGATCCTCGGTCAGGAACTTCTGATGGAATAACACTCGCATTGCCGTATCAAAAGATGCCTTCACAAGTCTCCGGCTCTCAAGACCAATCCATGCAAGATGCACCAAACGGTAATGAAGTCACGGGCAATACAGCCTCTCCGGAACCGGTCTTAGAATTTGGCGAACAGCGTATCCGTGTAGTTAGTCTTCCCTATACTTTCGGTGGAACATAGAGCCTGAAATGGATCTAGCTCCCTGGGGCAAGTGACACAGCCGCCTCGTTCGAATTTGAGAACGAAGATCATACATTGGGAAATGCACTACGATATATAATTATGAAAAAGTACGATTGCCCTAAGTCTGTTTGGATCATTGGCGCTAAACCCTATATGTGCAGCCCTGAAGTTGAGCTCTGTGGATATTCGATACCACATCCGTCAGAAGCCAAGATGAATTTACGGATTCAGACGTACGGTGCGTTGTCCCGGTTACTACTCTTCCCGTTTGAGTGGACTCGGCTGACACGATTTCACAGATGGCACAACAGTCTATGATGTACTAGAAAAGGGCTTTGATGACCTGATGGATCTCTGTGACGTGGTCACGGACAAGTTTATGGCTTCGAGGGATGACTTCATGACGAGGCAGCAAAGTTGATGCAAGTCAAGGCAGGCGCTAAGTGCTGGAATAGCATTGAGCTTTTTGATATCCCCTATGTGCAACATGAACGCCAATTGGGAAATATAGAGCCTCAATTTCGACCCTAAATCCGCAGGTCAGCTACAGGGTTGTTGTTTATCCTCTGGACAGCTTACTTCTAAAAATGCTTGCATGAAGTTGTTGGGCAACCTTGAGGTGGGATCTTCCGTATCTCTGAAATACTTGAGGACATGCGGCAGTTGCTTCCAAAAGTTGAGCGTTTCCTATCATCAATCTTCGGTCAGCATATGCTGCACCATATCCACCCTGAACTTGCTCCATCCTGTCATCCCCAATGTCTTACGTCTTCCGACGCCACTCAACGCTTGCTTACTGTTTGGTCGAGAATTGAATTGGGGCGCATACTTGGTATTCCACATGACCCTGCGTGAGCAGCACATCAACCACAGGCAATTGGGCAACGAATCTATGCCTTTCGAACTCCTGCCGTATCTTGGTCCGTATAGCAGAGACAGGGAAATTGAGCGAGTACATCTGCTGGATCTCGGGAGCCTACCAAACACAGGTCATCAGTATCATTTAGACAGAGGTTATTATGAAAGCAACTGACAGCTCTCAGCCACTCCCGGTAGGACTTGAGGACCCTCTTCTGGGCATCTTGCCAGCTCACAGCTGTGATACTCCGATTAGCAAGTGTAGCGCATGTGGACGAGACAGAGACAAACATGAACGTGTTCGCTGAGCAAGATACGTCGGGTTGATAACCATTATTCCGATGCCTGAAGTTATTTGTACTGGGAGGGGTTCTTTGATACCGACAAGCTCTTGGCTTTCAACCGCTCGCTTGGATATGGCGCTAGCGGAACATGCCGAATGACGCAGCGGTTAAAGGTTTCTCATCAGTCATCACCATTGTTCACCGTTGTGCCTTCACAAGCCACTACATCTAACTGCACTAGAGCCATAGGATACACCACCATTATAATCGTTCGTATCAGCTCTTACGATAGCATCTGACAGCGCATCGAGCCATGCCGCCTATTCGCTCAGCGCGAAATCGCAAGCCACCACCAGATGGCTTTGACGATCTCGAGGACACCCTACTGGAGTTCAGTAACAAGATGAAGGACGCCGAGAATGCTTCACATGAAGGCAAAAAGCGACACGAAGTCTTGTGGCCAATTTTTCAGATCAGCCATCAACGTATGCACCGCTATCCGCCTATCTCTCAGGGAGCGGTTACTGACAGCTCCTATGCGCATAGGTTCCAGATATATCTACGAACTCTACTACGACAAAGAAGCAATGTCGAAAACTCTGTACGACTGGCTATTGAAAAATGGCTACGCAGACGGAAATCTAATCGCAAAGTGGAAGAAGCAGGGCTATGAGAAGGTATGCGCCGTTGATATGATAGCTCTTTTTGGATATATAATAACCAGGGTCTACATACAGTTGTGCTGCCTAAGATGTATACAAACGAAAGAGACAAACTTCAACGCGACTTGCATCTGTCGGGTACCAAAGGCGCAGCTGAAGGAGGACCAAACTATCGAATGTGTTGCTTGTGGGTGTCGAGGCTGTTCTTCTAGCGATTGATAAAATTTTAGATATACCAAGTGATGCAGGGAGATGTGGGCGTTTGAGGAAACTTGGGGATTCGGTGTCAGAGTCACGGGCGTTGGGGTTACGAAATGCTAAAAAGGGATGACGATTTGGGGATGTGCCAGATAAGGCCTACGCTTATCGAAAGAAACTCCCCAGGGTGTTTTGAAAAGCAAACCAACTGCCTGTATCCGCGAGGACTAAAACCCCTCCTCCGAACTATCGTCTTCCTCAAGTATGGTGGTGTCTATCAACGAGCCCTTCCTGCGCCCTCGATCTTGCCTCAACCAGTCCATATGTTCTTCCTTCGGCGACACATCGACGCTCGCTTGCGGTGTGAACCTTGGTGTTGGCACGAAAGCCAGATTCTCCTTCTGCTTCTGCTTCGCTTGTCTCTCCATACGATACGTAACCGCTGTCATCCCTCGTGGTTTCTCTTCACGACCATCTAAATCCAACAACGTGCGAATGAAGCCTGATGTGTAGTGCAGACTTGTCCCAGTCAAGACACCTACAAGGGTTGCTACACCGAGGTAAATGTAGAGCGTCTGTGCAAAATATTAGACGGTTGTCGTAAGGAGAAAGCTTCGGCAAAGATCTTACCTCGAACTTCGCAAGGATATGAAATGGGTACCAGCAGGTGTATATGATGATGCAGTGCCCAAGGTATAAAAACGGCGCGGCAACGATGGCCAGGAGGGCGAAGATCCAGCCGAGGAGAACGGCAATTGGATAGAGGAGGTAGTAGAGGAAAGTTGTAAGGGCGGAGAGGTAGCCCATTTTTGGGGTGGGACAATGGTGTCTTGCTTCATCAAGACATGATCAATTTGCTGGCTTGGAAAATTGGTACGTGGGGAGCAGAGACAAAGGCTCTGACATGTGCTATTGACGTAGGGCTGTCGCTAGAGTCAGCCACATCCGAGGGGTCCACTACTATACTAGTAAGTACTCTCCACAGTGATATTTTACACTTATCTTTAGGCACTCACAAAGACCGCCAGAGTCGACTCGATCTGTGGATCAGTGACTGGATATATTGAATCCTGCTGAGCAATGTCCTACTGGTTTTGAGGCGAAAAGTCACCTGTTCTTCCAGGTCCTTGTCGAATCCTGTTAGTCTTGTCCAGAGATGAGGTGGGTATTGATCTTTTCCAAAGGTTTTTGGCCGAAGGGAAGCTTTTGCCTATCCCCGTTCTTAATGCATAGACTTGCCTCTCCATTTCATAGGTATCTTGCCCAATCAAGCCTTCAACTCCACTCTTCAAAAAGGAACGACACCACTACACCATTGTACTAGCGCCCAATAGGAATCGAACCTACTATGAATTACCTTAAGTACTCTCCGTCACGAGAGTAAATACCGTTGAGATGGGTTACGATTCGACTGGACCGGTGTTTAATGAGTCTATTCATGGGTGTTTGAGATTGACATTGGCCATAAGCACCTTTAGAAGTGAAATGTAAAACTCCTTGCCGCTAATCCCATTTTCTTTGATTGTCATGGTGTTTCAGCCGATATCGTTGCATTCGATCATTTTGCTCCAATAGGACATATCTAGTCCTGATCCCAACAAGACGATCTCCGACAGAAGGCCCAGCTCACCGCCCACCAAAAACCATTAAGATTGAAGTCCCAGAACAACGAAAGAGTCCACCAGTTGGGGTCTGATCTCTTTAACAGGTTACGGTGAACAGGGACGTGGTATCGATCGGCTGAACTGGCTTTGGACGGGCTTGGTTTGAAACGACAATCCTTTTGACCTGACTCTGAAACCGTACAAGCTGACTTGTCGGAATGGTCACATGGAAGGGATGAATTCAAGCGAGGCGCAAACTTCATAAAGATCATGCACAGCGCAGTGGGCAGATGATATATTCCTGATCTAGTGGCGATTGCGTGTTCAAACTCGAGCCTGGATTTTAGATGCAAACATTTGATTTCTTGGGTTGATACACCATATACCTGGGTGATGATGCGATCTTGGTTGATCCGGAAGTCCGCCTCGCCGCGTAGGTACCGTAGATAGATACTTTAGGATACGGTACGGTTAAAACCACCTACCAGGTCTACCTTGCTTAGCAACAATTGCACATGTTTAAGTCCCTCCGTACTCGTAGCGTTTTGTTATTCACGGACCTCCACCGTGGTATTTCCATGACGAAGACGACTCGGTTCCTTGCATATTCAATGAGGACCTGCAGTATCAACAGGTAGAGATTTCACAATGTCCCTTATAAATCTGAGGTAGTAAGGCAGTCCTGGAGCTCCTCCACTGAAGGGAATTGGTTTCGGGTTGACATCACTTAGTGTCCGTAAACGTCGATCTGCATGGAGAAGCCCTAAGGGCAACGTCGTGTCATTGTAGATAACCGCATGTCTGGGCTGCAGTCAAACCATTGAACTTCTTCCATGATTTTTGCTGCTATTGCTTGAGTTTTGGGCGTTGCCCTGGGCGTGTTGGTCCCCTTGTAACGTCACAATGGGAAACAATCCATCGAAGCCAGATGGCGCGAAGCCTGCCTCTCCCGTGGTCAGTCATTCATCAAGCTCTTCGACGAACCATTCACGGAAAGAGCCGAAATCGTCAACAGCTCAGCCCTCTACTCGAACTGCACCTGTACAGCACACATCTCATCCAGCAGCACATCTTCAACACCACTCCGGATCCGCCAACTCATCACCCACACAGCACCACAGCCAAGGCGAAAGGATGGGCAACGAGCAATCACATCAAAAATGGAAGGACAGGAAGAAGAAGGAACAATCTACGCCTGTAAAAGTCCCTCGTGGAGCAGAACCCAGGCGCCAAAAAGGTCCAGATTCCCGATTCGAGCCATCCGGTCCACCTCGAGACCCCAATTATATACCGCACTCAAATCTCAACTTTCCACCCCGCCTACCTTTGCCGATTGAGGAAGAGGTTCATACCCCCGGCTCTCCTATAATCACCCCTGCAGATCTCTCATCGGCCTTACACTATGAAGACGTCGAGGGTGCTCTGCCACGGCAAACCTCCATTGTTAGCAACACCACGATTGACGACGACGAGCTTTGCGATGAGCTTCAGCCATATCCGTTTGAGGGGTCAAAGAGGACTGTGCCAACTCTGGTTCAGTGGAAGCAGGGGGGCGATAAGGTCTACGTTACGGGAACATTTACTTCATGGAGCCGGAAATTCCGCATGACTAGGGAGTAAGTAAAGCTGCTCGTATGTCCCATCAACTGCTCTGTTCTTCGAGTCTACTGGGAATCTTGAATTTAATAATTCACCTCGTGAGATGCGTCTTTCTGCGCACTGCGCTACAATACTTGCACTACTTCAGCCTTGTTCATGTCTTCAGTGTGCCTTACCGGCATTGAGCCATCTGAGCGTCTAGCTTTAGTATGCCACATGCATGCTGATCACCAGATGATACACAGTCCTGAAACGAACATACTTTCAAATGTCCTTCAACTTCCTCCAGGAACTCACCATGTCAAGTTTATTGTCGATGGCGAGATGCAGCTCTCGAACGAACTGCCAACTGCCGTCGATTACACCAACATCCTTGTCAACTACATTGAAGTTAGCGCCGACGACTTGCCAAAGGATTCAGAAACCGAGATCAAAGTTCACCCGCCACAAGTTCTCCCCGAGGGCACCGAAGGTACGGATCATGATCCAAACTCTGTTGGAAAGACTCAGCCTATTGAAGCTCCTGAAGCTGTCTACTGGGGCGATGATGTCCCCAAATACCTTCATGACCTTGATCTCTCCGAACAAGCGAGGCGGTACCAGCGTGCTGCGAGAGGAGTTGCGGAATTTGCCACACCGCCAAGTCTACCTCTCTTTCTGGGAAAGTCCATACTGAACGGGTCGACTCCCATGAAGGATGATAGCAGTGTATTGAACATGCCTAATCACACAGTGCTCAACCACTTGGCCACCAGTAGTATCAAAAACCAGGTTCTGGCCACAAGTGTGACTACTCGCTACAAGCGAAAGGTAACCTCTTTCTACATTTACGTGCGCCGCTTGACTGACATCAGAAATAGTACGTGACCACTATTATGTACAAGCCCACAGTTGATGAAACTGACTGAATGGTACACTTTACGTTTCTCGAACGTACCTTGATGTCATCTTCATGTAGCGTTGGAGTTGAGGAGAAAGATCCTATATTATAGGGATAGGTTTCCATATCTCATGCATTTCTTGCATACCATCTCAAAAGCCCTTTTTCATTTCATAAAGGACTTCTGCGTCTCGTCATCATAGGGTCATTGGAAAGCCATCTGTTCGAAGATAGATCGGCAAGGTCGCTAGTGCAGCATCATATGATACAATGGGAAAGTCTTGGAGGCCACAGTACCATTAGCTTCGCATTTTTGGGGATGGATCAGTCTCTCCATTTAACAAACACCTCGTCTGTCCTAAATCTCTGGGTACATGTGCTGTCCTCCAAGGGAGTTATAAAGCCCGTACTGTAGGCTAACAGTCCAGCATGGGCAATCATAATCCCGTTGTCTATGCAAAATCGTTCATCGGTTGCGAACACGCTGCCACCTCTATCTCTTGCCATCATGCCCATCATCTCTTGCAGCCGCTGGTTGCATCCCACCCCACCTACGATTAGCACCTGACTGGAGCCCACGTGCGCCATTGCCCTTTCTGTAATCTCCACTAGCATTGCGAAGACGGTCTCTTGCAAGCTAAAGCACAAGTCCTCTCTGGTGATCACTTCTCCTGTGATATCATCCATCCATTCACCTGTGTTGCTCTCCAACTTTTGGGCTAATATGTCTATAATCGCCAGAATCCCAGAGAAACTACAGTCCATTCCCTTTACGGCGTATGGCAGATCTAACAAATGCTTCCCCTTCTTCGCCATCTGTTCAATGTTATAGCCTGGCGCAGGATCATTTGAAATATTGAGCGTACGCGCAAACCTGTCAAGGCAGTTCCCAACAGCGATATCGAGCGCCTCCCCAAAAATCCGATATCGTTGGGAAGCATAGGCTATGACCTGGGTATTGCCGCCTGATACATATAGAACAACAGGATTCTGCGCCCCTGTGATCTCGCGACCCATCTCGACGTGCCCAATGCAATGATTTACTCCCACAAGCTCTTTACCCCACAGCAAGCTCAGCATGCGGGCCGCGACAGCGACGCTCTGCAAAGGAGCACCCATACCGGGGCCTTTGGTGTAGCATATACAATCCACAACTTTCACAGTCACGCCAGCTTCTTTCAAGGCCTGCCTGACGAGCTTGACGAGCCATGATCGATGGTGCTTCGCTGTGTCTTTTGGCAGAAAGCCTTCTCCAGGCGGGGAGACGAATGTATGGCGGATATTGGCGAGGATCTGGGCTGGACTACCTTCAGGAGGATGGAGTATGATGCCAACGCCCAGCTTATTAGCTGAGCCTTCGAGACCGAGAGCGATCATGGTGGTCGATGTCAAGTTAATCGCTGTTGTTATCGTCTGTCGGTACTCGGACTTTAGGCGGGGTTGGAGAAGCTCGGACCCTGACTCGCTTTGAATTGCCGCACAACATTCACGTCCACCGACTACCGTACTTCTCATTTTCCGCTTCACACCTACCTTCTTCTCGAGGCATACTGATATGACGACTCCTGTGGTGACTGATGACTTCCAGCAAAAGTCCGACAACTTCATGAGCTGGCTGAAACAGAGGCCAGGAGCCAGTATAAGCTCGAAGATCAGAGTAGCGGACAAGAGACGATATGGTGCTGGCAGAGGCATAGGTACTAGCTTTCAAGCGTTTCCGTATTTCTTCCTCCCGGGTTCAAGCATACTGACATGTACCAGAAGCAGTGCAAGACATCGACGAGGATGAGGAGCTATTCTCTGTAGGTCTATCGGATGTTCTGAGCGTGGAAAATTCAAACCTCCCCCGACATATTCCAGAGGCGTTCACGGAGCTCGATTCGTGGATGTCATTGATACTCGTCATGATATATGAAGAGGGCCAGAAAGAGAAGTCTACATGGTGGCCGTACTTCAATATCTTCCCTGATGACTTCGATACCCTTATGCAGTGGTCGCCTTCTGAATTGGCCGAACTACAAGGCAGCGCCGTTGTAAAGAAGATAGGGAAGAGCGAGGCAAATACGTCTTTCCTTGAACAACTGCTTCCTATTGTCAAAGGCCAGCACGCACTATTTGGAGACTACGCTACGGTATTCGCTAGCTCAAATGGCGAAGCACGTTTTCTTATGATCGCTCATAGGATGGCGACGTTGATCATGGCATACGCGTTTGACTTTGAGCCAGAACAGGAAGACGAAGACTGGCAGGATGACACTTCGGAGATCCCCAGCCTACCTAAAGCGATGGTTCCACTGGCGGATCTACTCAATGCAGATGGTGATAAGAACAATGTGAGTAATACCGAAACTTGCGAAAGTCCCTACTAATGAGACCAGGCGCATCTACTTCAAGAGGAAAGCAGGATGACTATGATTGCAATCAAGCCAATCACGAAGGGACAAGAAATATTCAACGATTACGGCCAGTTGCCCAGATCGGATCTACTTCGGACATATGGCTACATAACGGACAACTACAAGAAGTGGGATGTTGTAGAAATCGGTGTTGAAACTATAATAGAGACTGCGATTGCGCATTTTGCCCCAGGAGAAAGCCAAAAGAATGCAAGGGTGAGTCGTGTGGTATTGTTGAGCGAGACTACGCTAACTTTCATTAGGTTCAGCTCGCAGACAACTGGCAGGTGTATGATAACGGGTATGACCTACAACGCCAACCCAGTGGTGAGGCTTCCCAGTTCGAACCAGCTCTCTTACTCATGGTTTATATTTTCACAATGGACTCCGAGACCTTGGGAAAAGCCTGTGCAGCTGGAGAGGCACTTGAGCCGCCATCACCACAACTTACTTTAGATACGGCTCTGGTGCTCAAGAAAATCATCATCCGGCGGCGTGACGAATATAACACATCGATAGCTGAAGATGCCGTGTTGCTACAGGATACTGCACTACAAGGACGACGCAGAATGGCTATCGAAGTCCGCCTCGGTGAGAAGGAAATATTAGGGTCGGCACTCGAAGCCGTTGAGGAGAAGATGCGATTCCTCAGTATAGAAGGCTTGTCACTCGAAGCTGCTAATGGAGTTACGGACGGCGCCCGGAGCAAGAAAAGAAGGACGTGACATGCGTGTACAGGAAATGTCATGCATCAAGAGATACATTGGTATCAGGAGATCTAATGCTATCTCCTATTTATCCTTTGGTCTTCGGACGACCTTCCTCATGAGAGGCTTCGTTATCATATCCATCTTACACTATTGTACAGCTACCACTCAGTATAATGTGGTTCCGAAAACGCTGGGTCAGCCTTCCACTACTGGTTGAACACGCCGCAACATGAGATGCCCTCGAGCAGCACCGTCGTTGCTGCAAATCCAGCTGGGGTTTGGGGCCTTGGTGTACCTGTATGTGGCCCAGAGATGCTTGCTTCGTTTCGAAACCTCCCACACCTTGGGCTAAACGGGAGTTGTTAACATGAGAAACTGAGAAGAATCAATCAGAGCCGACTTGACGTGGAACGCTCCCAGAACCGCTTCGCTGAGAAACGGAGCCGCCAGCTTCAACCTGCTGCGCTTGCTGTGCACGCTTTGCAGTCTGCAATAGTGGATGTATGTGCGCTCGGTACCGCATCCTCGGGATATCGTACTGATCGATCGGGTAGGTTGGTATCTCATCCTCGTCCTCATCCTGGTCAAATTTATATCGATCTACAACGGTATCATCCAGGCCTTCCGTTGACTGCAACCGCATCCCTCTACGATCAATCATCAAACGGCCTCCACGCCCATACCTACGTCGAAACGAGGGTTGGTTCTGACCCGGCTCATCATAGGATGGAGACTCATAACGGACTGTAATGGACTCATCGTTACCGCGGCTTGGTGAGCTATAATCAGCGGTCACATCACCCATATGCTCGGAAGATATTGACGCCGGTGGTGTAGGTAAGGGAACATCTATCTTGGCATTGAGGTAACTCGATCTCATATTGACCTCTAAAGGAGGTGTCAATGGGGCTTTCGTTGAGTCAACATAGCCCTCGTTCCATTTCTTATGTTGGGCGATTTTCGATTCGATCTCCTGTTGCAGGTAATTCTCCTGTTCAGCTAACAGGTCCTGCAGTGAGACCAAGTCTGCTTCGGCAGGTCTACCATCCGGCCTTTGCGGCAATCTGAGCTGATTCCCAGAGTTGCGCTGAGATGTAAGTTCGAGCGGCTTTTTCTTCTGGGGCTTTGCACCGTCAGTTTTAGACCATGTGCCTTTGCAAATTGGCGAACTTGTCCTACCTTTTGGTTGATCAAGATGTCCTCGTCTCCTTCTCTGTACTGCTCTGGAAGATTTTGCTTCACTTGCCTGAGACTGGCTCGCTGTTCGAAAAGTTGCCTATCTATGGTAAGTTGCTCTCGTTTGGTGATTTCCCTCCGCTTGATGAGTGCCATGATCTGTCTTGATTCTTCAAGCTCTTTCCTGAGCTTCTTCAACTTCTCCGCACTGTGAGCATCTCTGCCCCGCGTCTTGCGGATCTGCCGAACCTCTCTTCTTCTAAAACAGACGTATGGATCAGCGTCGTCTGTCTCTGCACCAGTTTCGAACTGTGCGGTGGTCAGCGACGGCAAACAAAAGGCAAAGTCGAGTACTTTACCTTGAGACTGATTAGTAGAGATTTATTCCCATTTTGTAATCTTCGGCTTTTCCAGTGCTCGTAAATCTCCTCTGTGAAGGGTCTGGCGTGGTCATCGAGATTTTCATCAAATGCGGATTCCATTTCCTCGTAGCTAAGCACAGGGGGGCTATCTACGGCCGCATATGGCTGCTTGGCTTGGGCTGTCTCTTCGAAGAAACACATGACTTCTTCGAATTGATCTTCCGAGCATTGCGTTGATGCGTTCCTGTTCTTGTTCGTTGGCTTTAAGAAGGCGACGTCTTCATCGTCCAAATCATACAGACAACCACAACAGTCCTCTACGGTGGAAGAAAATCGGATGTACGTTGCCGGCTGAGGAAAAGTAAGAGGGTAGAGTCGTTCATATTGGATCGAACTCTGGATCGTATCTGGAGTGGGGATATAGATCTGTGCGACTTTACCGCCAACAGCAGCTGCTTGAGAGGCTGATAAGGCAGCTTGGAGGTGGTGTTCCTACGTGCATATTAATATTAGGGACGCGACACAGGGTCCTACGGTCGCAAGGCGTGACCCGGAAAAGAAAAGGAAAGACAGCAAACTTACGATCTCTTCGCCTTTTTCGACACCGGTTTCAACCTTGGGAACGTTGCGCTGGGTAATATCATCTTCTTGTTCTATTTGGTCTTCTCGGAGGATCTGTAATGTTTGTCTGGTGCTTAATTTGCGTTGGCGAAAGCGTGCCGATGTGTTGGCGGATGATCGTGTCATGAAAGCGACAATTTTGGGTGACGATAATTTCGAAATTTGACATCATCAAAAGCGCAAAGTCCAAGGATTAATTGTACAGCGAAAAAAGGTGATGGAAATGTGGTATTTGGGGCTGATTTGGACGACTTGGTGATACTAGACTTTGGATTGTCGTTGACTTTACCCCTCGGTGTTTTCGTGGACGGATCGTGTTATTGGTGGTAACAGTCCATCTAATCCGGTTAAGCGCCAACCAGGCAATCCGTAGGCCACCTAATCCCTAACGAGACTAGCGTCTCTCGTGCTCCGTATCAGATTCATGGGACCATCATCCATCACCCATTACCCATCTCACTGCACTTCACAACTCATCCACCGTCTGCTTGGAGAAACTTCACCACGCTCGACGATCAACCCCGTTCAGCTTCAACACTACTACATAGAGGTCTCTACGCAACCATCAGAGTCGACTTGTACCCGTGGTAGGGCACGTCGCAAAAGTGGCGTCCGCAAACCAAGCAGCGCTCTATGATGCGCGGAAGAGGATTGGCGCGAGCGGCCAGCTGCTCGATGGCATCGTACAAGGATCCAACTGTGAGGGCAAATCGATGTCAAATTGATGGCTCGATGGCGGTGCTGACAGCAACCTACAACAGTCGACCGCGAAGAGGTCGATCGACTGCAAAAGAGGTTCATGAAACTCGACAAGGTAGGGGCGAGTCGGTGGTCACTGCAATACCACAATGGAGCTAACACGTTTACAAAGGACAACTCTGGAACGATAGATCGCGAAGAATTCCTCTCCCTACCTCAAGTCAACTCCAACCCCTTAGCTACTCGGTATTTCCTTCCTCTTGACCACACACCGTTCTCCCCATTCTAACCACCGGTATATAGTATGATCGCCATATTCGACGAGGACGGTGGCGGTGATGTCGACTTCCAAGAGTTCGTGTCTGGCTTGAGCGCCTTCAGCTCCAAGGGCAACAAGGAAGAAAAGTTACGGTTTGCCTTCAAGGTCTATGACATCGATCGCGATGGGTATATAAGTAACGGGGAACTGTTTATCGTGCTAAAGATGATGGTGGGGAGCAACTTGAAAGATATGCAATTGCAGCAGGTACGTTCCTAGTGGGGAGCAATAGTTCGCAGAAAAGAGGGAGGAGAGAGATAAGAGCTAAGTCAAAGCGTCTATAGATTGTCGACAAGACGATCATGGAAGCGGATACGGATCGGGACGGGAAGATTAGTTTTGAGGAGTTTACGAAGATGGTGGAGAATACGGATGTTTCGATGAGTATGACGTTGGGTAAGGCTTCCATACTGCTAACATGTCGAGGAGAGAGCTTGCTGACCACCCTCGCAGATCAAATTTGATTGATACCCCCAAAAGAAGCACTCGTGCCATATAGATGCATTTAGCATACTTACAAGTTCCGGCGTTGACGGAACCCAAATGACAAAAGGTTATAATGACAAGTTTTGATCGTGTTATATTCTCCTTATCTCTGCTAAAAAGCCGGCATGTGACCGACCTGCAATCTCCAACCTCCCAAGCAGCAAAAGCGCCCTAGGAGTATCTGCAGTATCGTTGTCACATCTTCCTGCAAGGGCGCGGCAAGCAAAGAAAATATCCCCCATCCTCCTCGGAAATACCGACACCATGCCAAAAAAGCTGAAACACAGGTGTATGCAATGCACCTTTCTAATCGGGACAGATATCTACATGACCTTGTTGTTGTTGTGACTACTTCAAACACGACCCATGCCAAAACAGCTGCCTGCAAGGGGGTCCCGTTGTGGGCAACTTGGGAATGTGGAGGGGTTGACTATCTAATGCATGCCATCATGTGGATTTTTTAATTTTTTTTAATTTACCTCGCGGTTTCTTTGATTGCTGGAACACATACTTTTCTGCCGATTGTTCTCATCGTCCAGCGCCCCATTGGCGTTGCATTGGCATTTGCAGTTGCAGTTGCATTGGCATTGGCATTTGCAGTTGCATTTGCGTTTGCGTTTGCGTTTGCGTTTGCATTTGCATTGGCATTGGCATTGGCATTGGCATGCATATATGTATGCAAGTATGCCCTCACAGTCCCAGCGAGTTTTCCAATTTCATCCTGCATGCATGCATGCATGCATTTCTTCTTCTCCTTTTTGGGGGATTTTCCCCGTCACTAGATTGGTTTTTTTCTGTCCTGTCGGTAAAGGAATGCGAGTGAGTGAGTTTCGTGTGTGGGACGGGGGGGGGACGGGGGGAGGCGTAGCGGTGTCCGTGGCCTGGGTGATATCTTGTGGCTTTTGTTGTTGTTGTTGTTGTTGTTGTTGTTGTTGTGGGGTAACCTTGTGGGGATTTTGTATTGTTTTTGGTACGGGTTTGGTACGGGTTCGTGTGTGTGTGTGTGTGTGGGATGGATGTACCCTGGGGCGAGACAATCTAGGTATGTATGTAGTGTGTATACCATACCATACCATACCAACTAAATCCTCCCCCTTCTCTTTCATTCCACCTACCAACCAATAATTCGTTTCTCTCTCTCACACACACATCCCATCCCATCCCATCCCACGCTGCCCACTCCAGAATAAAACACCTCCCTCCTCTCATACTACCACGCCTCCTTCGAGACCCCCATTTTCAGGAAATCTCGCTGGTGAGAGATTTCTGGAGAAGTGGTGCTTTTTTGGGGGAGGAGGGGGGGGTGGTTCGTAGCTTCTAAGGAAAGGGAAAATTAAGGTTGTAAGTATTAGATTGGAAAGAGAGAGAGGGAGAAAGGTCGAGAATGTAAGTTTCGGCGTGGATGAACGAGGAAGGCCAGGACGAGAGCGAGAGGGAGAGGGAGAGGGAGAGGGAGTGCGTGGGGCCAAGAGGTTAGGGGTGGAAGTGGAAGGAGTTTTTTTTTGGAAAGCCAGAGGGTATGTAATCGAGATAGGAGGGAAAAGGCCATGCATGGTATCCGAGATCACGCGGGTTGCAATCTTAATCAGTGATCTTTTTTCTTCTTCTCCTTTTTACTCTATTTGGCGTTCGACGCCCATCAGCTCCTTGCCCACCCTCAACAATAATCCTCAACAAAGAGCCCCCCTTACCCAGATCCGACTCGCCAAGTTATGATACACAACGTTTCTTTTTTCGAACCATTACGCCAACTGCCCTCAAACCCCCTTTCGATCTGATTTCCACTTCTCTGTCAGATGGATGCTATTTCATATCGGGTGTCATGTTTCTCAGCAGACGTTTGGCGCGCAGAGAGAGGTGAGGTGGATAAAGGGGATAGATCATATGGCACAGGACGAAAGTACCCAAAGGGGATGGGATGTTGGAAAGATGCATGATGTGATGTATTCAAAACCAGCAGAAGCAAGAGGAAACGGTATGGCAGGGTGTTTGTTTACATGTCATGTCAAAACACGTAACGTGTGAAAAGGTCCAGTGTAGCTCTGATACGGCGATTGCGATAGTGCTGGTCACCTGGTCAAGACGTTGCTGAAAGGCAAAGCACTCGTAGTGTGGGAAGATCAGACTAGCAAGGCAAGGTTAGGTTAATCAAATGAACTGCAAAGCGTGATGTTGCAGTAGCTAGTGAGAAATATTTCCCAACAGAATTCCCAAGCGATTTATTTGTCAAGAGCGGACTTGTCAAGCATACAAAAGTGTGATGCTGGTGCTTCATTCCCTTGTTGATGGACACATGGACTATCAAGAGTTTTCTTTTTGTGTTCGGTGGGTGAAATAGGACTAGTTATCTTGATGAACGATAGTGGTCGATATGGCTCGGGCCGGGCTGGGGAGTCCCAGGTATCTATTTCCAGGCATTCGGTAGTGTGAATCTCTGATGATCATCAGGTTTTCAAGATGGGCGAGTGACTGGGTTCGGACGGATTTGGGAAGTGGTCATCAGCCTGATTGATGAGTTGTTTGTTAGTCAGGATGCGCGGTTGTGGCACTTTGCTCCCTTGTATTCATGGTGGTTGGTATGTATTGGTCGATAAGGTCAGTAAAAGTAGGCGATGCAGGTTTGACGGGGGTTTATGTTTATGACTGCTGGGACTCATCACATTTTCCCAGACGCGCTGACGTCCCAACTAGAGTATCCAGAACTGTAGATGCATCTGTCAGGATGTCGCTTCACTGCCATGATTGGCTTCCACACGCTCGGGAAAACTGACGACCAGGTGCCTTACGGCGCCTTAACCCCAGAAACCCCCAAACTTTGAAGCTGAAAACCCTCGAAACCACCCTCGTTTCATGTTGATACTTCAAAGGACCCGGAGAGCTTGGGCAGATCAGGGAATCGAACCTGATACGATTGAGTGCTTATGATATAACAACTGGCGGCCTTGATCAGATATGATGGATGCTAAGGTTTGGATGATTGGCAGTTGGGACTTTACAGACTTCCCCTGCCAATGCATGTGCAGGCAAGGGATATGCCATGGCAGCCGAACCTGCGTCACGCATGGTCGTGTGCAGGTCTTCTTGGATTTTTATGTTGAAGGCGCGGAGAAAGGAAGGAGAAAGTGGTTGATTGATGGCTGTACGGGCTAGCGCAATGAAGCTGCAGGACAATTTGTAGCTTTGCAATTTCCTTGCCATTGATTTTCCACCCCTCCCCTTTGTAATTGCCACCCTTGTTCTGCTATGTATTCCTTGACCTGACCCTATCCACCGCTCGTCTCCCACCCCACCCCCCACAGTCTGCCGAGTTGCCAGATCCCTCCGTTCCACCAAGCACCCCCTTTCCACTGCCGTGAGGCCACCAAATCTCCGGCACCAAGGCGTCCGGCACCGTAGTTCCCCCCCAAGTGAATATACAGAAAGTAGTTGGTGAAACGCCTGCTTGTAATCCAGTACAGCTTTGTGTACAAATGCTGGAAAAAAAATCACAATTGCCTCCCAGGGGTATTGCCCAGCCGACAAATGAGACCAAACGCCTTTTTGCCTAGAAGCCCGCATTTCTATGCCAGAATTCACGCGAGAGCTGTCCGTACTGTAAGGAAAAGTACAAAAGGAAACGGTCCTGTCCCAACGAGTGTTGAAGGTACTGCTGGTATAAGGTCGAATATGTATGGTTTGGTGTTTTCGAGTTTCGAGTACGCATTGGGTGATATTTACAAGGCGGGTGTAATTGGTGACCGAAGATAGCTAGAAGAACGCCAATAATTGAGAATGTAGATGGAAGAATTCCGGCTGAAAGATTCCGGGTGAAGGATATGTACAGGCCAGAGCTGCTGCGTCATACGTGCGCTCATTGAGCGGTCGAGGTACGAGTTGTGGGTGCCGGTTCTCCGCTCACTTCTGTCTCCGGCGCGTTGTTGTCGTCACCGTCTCCCTCAAGGAGCTCAGAGCATTGTGTGAGGACTGTATGAGAGTCAGCTCCTATAGTTGAAGCTGCATTACCGTGGGGCGGAACCCGATATGCTTACTACTCAGGATCTCCTCTTCCCACACCCCCATCTGGTAGTCAACTAGACCATGCTTTTCCATGCTATCACAGAGGCGCACAAGTTCAGTGCCCATTCTCTCCAAAACTTCAAGCTGGAGGATGCTCTGCGGTGGGTTTGGTGGCTGGCCGGAATTTAGCATCTCTTGCGTGTCCTCTTTCTGGCGCTGCAACACAGCAAGCCAGCATGTGTTGAACTCATCCCAGAGCTTGGTCCGCTCGCCATGTAATCCCTGATCATCATGAACAAGCCCTGTTATTGGTGTTAGCTGGAAGCAAGGGATGTGGCTATTCAAACATACCGAGTTCAGCAGCGTGTCCCAAGAGCCATTCAGAAATCTCCAGTAGCGATTCGCTGGCTTCTACAAGCCTACCGGCGCGAGTGTTCTCGAAAGTCTGCTTGAGGGCTTCTTGGTACTGGTTATAGGCTTGGTCGAACTTTGCAGCTTCGGGGTTCTGCTGCTCCACGGGGTCGGGGCCGCTATGTTGTGAAAAGTCTGCCATACCAGTGGGGTATGATGGTTGAAGAGTAGAACGTCCTTGGGATGTCGAAGGCTGATGGTACTGGATGGGTTGCTGGAATTGTGGTGGCGCGTATTGTGCTATTGTTGCGGGTCCCGGTTGGGTGGTCGGTTCGCCGGAGTTGTAGTATTGTGGAACCCCAAATTGGGTTGACAACACTTCAATGGCTGCAGATTGCCGTGGTTGGAATTGTGGAACAGTGTCATAAGGAGACTGTGGTTGGACTTGTTGAGGGACGCTGTACATTATTTGTGACGCGTACTGTGGGAATTGTTGCTGCCTTTGAGGATCTTGAGAGTAATCACCTTGGTACTGCAGCGTATTTCCCTGCATCTGTGGAGTTGCATATTGCTGTCCTTGCGTATATCCATAGCCTCCCATAAGCTGTGGGTTGCTTCCACTGACAGTTAACGGCGCAGATGAAGGGGTTCGCGCAGCCAACAGTTGCGATTGCCTGAATCGATCCGACCCATCTGGTCCTGCCGCGTCTCTGAGATCATGAACTTCAGAGATATTACTTCCTTGCGCGCCTGGCCTAAGGTCGGGGACAAATCCTCTTTGGGGGTAGCTTGGCTGTTCATACTGCCTTCTTTGCTGTTCGTTGCCTTCCATGCCACCAACTCGGCCAAACGCGCTTTCTTCCAACGGCGTATCGAGACCGAGGTTCGATGCGCCGCTGGCAGATTTTCGACGGCGCCAGAGTGATTTATGACGGAACAAGCAGTCCTTGATAGCTTCGCCGATATGTTATTGCGGCCGCGGCGTCCGTCGAGGCGCGACTTAGATATACAAGATTGAACAACTGAGGTGAGAGGTCAGGTCTGGCCAGAAAAGGTTGGAGGAATAAATCCATACTGGAAGAAGAGCTCACCAATGACGGCGACGACAACTTCAGAGCATTCATAGGCCCACCATTCCATATGAGTTTCCCACCAGTGCAGATAGGACTTGTGAGTTGGTTTCCGCCAGCGCAACACAAGGATATCCCCGGCTAGAAGGAGCGAACAAGCCGGAAGAGATTCTATCTTGGGCACAAAGGAAGGCACCGTCGGGTTGAAGGATTACAGTGGTGGGGCCGGAACAATGCTCTTACAGCTGAAGCAGGAACAGAGCCCAACCTTGGATGTGATTGCGGTCTACCGTTTAGACACCGATGGTCATGTGGGAAAATGGATAATATTCTGGGACCTGAATGCAAGATGGCGGGGCCCTGCCTACGTCTGCCTTATGCAGCTGCAACGGTCGAGAATTGTCGCCCTTAACGTTAACCACTAGGAAGTCTGACGCAGATGCTTGAAGAAGCCGTCAAGGCCGGTAGATGGGAAGGTAAGACACTTAAATTTTGGTTGAACAGATTTTCCCTTTACGAGAGCTTGGCCAAATAGCCAGACCCTGTGGCCCTAGGTTGGGTAGTCTTTAGATCGCGCCACAAGGAGCTGAAGTGGGAGGTATTCAGGCTTAAGGGAGAAGAAGGGTTGATGTAAAGTCGACGAGATCCGGAACTCCAATTGGACAGCATCGGCCCATCGAATCTCGCAGCATGCGCACGCTTGTCATTCGCAATCCCGCCTAGTTTCGGCTGCTGGATGCTCTAAACAGGAGCTACTGTAGGTACAAAGCGACGAGTGGTGTCGCGCCTGTTTGGCATTGTTTATGCGGCGCAAGGCAAGTAGTAAACGAAGCGCAGTCCGGCTTCAGAGGAAGAGCACACACGCCAAGAATAGACACTGCTCGTGCAATGCAGTAGTGTTTCTCTTTTAAGCTACCAAAGATGAAGTAGCCGGAGGATGAAATCTCGGCGAAACGAGCACAGCACCAGACAGACAGTGCATGTGGTGCCATGACTCGAATAGAGTAGCAGTAATATAATACTGCAACAATGGAGCAATAATTCATGGGCCGGCGGGGGTAAAACTCAAAGTTTCCTAGCGCTTGTTACAAACCAAGGGATTGATGCCAAACCGTTTCCAAGGCTCTCTCGTTTTGCTTACCTGCTGGCTCCTAAACCAACTGTGGGAGGCTGGCACAAGACCGAATCGCGCAACGGGATCCGAGGTCAATGCGAAACACCGTCGAACCAGCACCACCAAACCGGCTATAGAGACAGGCTATGCTTTGCGACTCGGAAGAGCCTGCGTTGGCATTTGGTGGGCCGGTGGCGGCCGTGAGTAATATCGTAGCGGTGGAACGAGTACAAGCAATACCAACGAACGTACTGTTTCATACGTTCGCTCATTTGCTCCAGCTAGGTCATCAGGTAATAATCATCTTCCCAATATCTTTCTTACATGTGGCAGTGCTCTGCCCGCTATCCAACCGACATCAAGATTGGGTAGGCGGACATCTAATCTTGATTGAAACGAGGCCACGCAGCCAAAACCACCCACGCGAGTCGTTGAGGAGAAGTTTCAGATCCTTCTTTGGCCGGGATTGAGAGCCAGAGGCGTTGTCTCTAATGAACCCTTGGCGTGGGCTGCCTCATCGACGCGAGGCTTATACAGGTAAAGGCCTTGTGATTCGTTCCAGTCACCCGGCAGTTGTAATCTGTTTCGTTTCGGTTAAATGACCTCCGATGGGTTACAGACGACGACTTTCGAGATGACAAAAAGTATAAATTAATTGCACGTCTCTTGGACAACGTTGCTTCACTTTCCGACCCTGTGTGGGACAGCGAATGTCGAGTTAATGTTTTCTTTTGGTTTTCTGGAGCGACAGGGCATTGATCGGCATCACAACCCATTAATAATATTCTCTCCATTTACTGCTTTCTGACATGGCAGTGGTTGTCCGGGCTACCCATTCATTGGGTACCGACTGTGCAGTACGACTCTAGATCCAGTCCGGCTGGATCTAGTGTTCAGCTAGAAGCCTCACCGGCCGTTCTTTCGTTGGGCCCTAAAGCTCTGCCATTCGCCCAACATTAGCTTGCCGACATTCCTTTCCTCCGTCGACTTATGTAGCAAAAAGCACGCTGGTGGCTTGAGTTATCTTAGTAACCACAAAAACTTGATAATAATCGTGATAGAGTCCGGGTCCCGAGGCAAAAGTCTCCTGCCTGAGCCTTGATCACGGGGCTGCCATTGCCTGCGGGTCTCAGACGTTTTGCATGCGCGCAGTGCATGCAGGTCCAAAACCCAATGCCGACCACCGAGACGAGGCTGGTAGAGGTTTTGAATCCGACCAAGTCAACTTTGGCGGCAGAATCGAGGGCTATTCACGTCTTGTCTTGAGGACAAAATACATAGTCTCAAACACAGCAGCGAAGAGTATTCTATCAATTGGTGCGAGTACGAAGTTGCTGCTGCAGAACTCGAAGAATGCTAAAGGTTATAAGCACAGCCGAGACTTCTTGTGAAACATTGTCGAACCTCATGCTTGTCGAAAGGTAAGAAGGAACTAGGCTGTAGCCCTGCACGGAGTAACCTCCGGATCTCTTTCACCACGGCGGTTGGAGCTGTCCGTTTAATGTTCCAGCGACCTCTCCGTTGGCCGGTTAGGTATGGTGTTGGCTCCTCAACGGGCTTCTACTCATTTCATTTGGAAGACTGTTGGAATTGAACACAGCGGAAGGTAGAATACCATATTTGGGTGGATTGTATCACCAGATTATTTGGCAGGGCTGACGTCATGCTCAATGAAAAACGGTCCTCTCCGAAACAAAAAGGGAAAGGGCACACTGGAAAATAACGGCGACAGCCTGTGTGATAGCCGGTATTGTAACTATCGTCGGCCCTCAAAAACAACAGGATACTATGCGATACGGCGGTGGCGTAGCTCCGTAGATAGGGCGTAGTTGGGCACAACAGAAGAACATGTTGATAGCGAGCGTAAGAGGTACTTTACTTGAACATCATACGCGCATTATCTGGATGCTCTTCATAAATATCCTTGGACAGAAGCTCCAATAACTTTCCACTGGGATCAGCTCTCTTGCATTTAATCGAGGAATATTGTGGGCCAACCGTCTGGCTCGAGGCTTTGCTTCTGTTTGAGGCAAGATACCTGAGGCGACGAGTGCTGGCACCAAAAGAGATCACTCTATTCTTTCGTATGTATTAGCTGCATGTCGTTCCTTGCTTCGATGATGCCGTGGAAGACCGCGTTACCCAGATCAGGAGTCGCCGGTCTGCAAATCCCGTAAGTCGTATTCTGCTCTGTTTGCCTCTATAGGGCTTGCCTATGTTCTTCTGCAAGCTTTTCTTCGACCGTTATGAGAGTTCAGTAGAACAAATATTTGCAATATTTCCGATCAAACATTTGATCACTTCACCTCGCATCTCCATCCTACGGGACTCCCACTGCGATTCAACAAGACTATGCTCCTTTAGATTGGTTCTTCGCCGAGGAGTTATTCGAGACCATAATAAGCCGCTTAAGAATAGCGACCCGAAGGCATCAAAGAAGAGACCCCAACACTATGAGTGGCACTTTCCGGTCTCTTATTTTTCACGCATTACCGAAGTTTCTAGGATTCCAGGTCCATGGTTATCTGATTGAGGATGTTCGAAAACGAGCGTTTTCCCCATCTGTATCAAGGATCTCTCAAATTATGAACCTCTAGAAAACCAGAAAAGAAATGTCAATTCCGCCTATGCACCTTATAGATACTAAATCCTACTCAAAAAGAATGCCAGATGAAGAAACTTCTCGATCTGCCTTCTATAGACGAAATCGCATTCGCCATGGACGCATGCTGACAATGAATGATCATCAAACCTTCTGGCTATTTTCCAGGGGGGTTCGAAGACCAAGGCTACGTCCCTCCTAAGAAGCGATCTGTAGAGGAACATCATAAAGTCCGAAGAGCCAAGATGAAGCTGCCAGAGTGTCCGGAGAAGATTCTAGATCATTTGCGGGCATTGCGTGCAAGAGATCGCAGAATCTCACAGTTGAGGAAAACAGAAAATGTTGAAAGAAATATTGTAGTTGCTGGAACAATCGTTTCTTAGGTATTAAAGTGTTACGAGGCAACTGGGACGCCCGAACACGTCGCCCTCGAGAGTAGACATATGCCAAGGTTGTTGTCAGCACACTGTAGAACTAGAAAGAGAAACGTCTTTTTACGCGTATTCGTGACTACTAAACAAAGGGGTCAAGAAGAGTGGGCGCCACCCTTAAGTTCGGGGTGGATGTATTTGAGATGAATTTTCTTTGGATGGTATGCGCTATGTCAATGGGTCTTAATATGAAGACAATAAATATAACATGTGGTGTATTATTATGCATACATGAATGGAAAATTGGGCGGTTGGGCCTTGTAGTATCGAAGACAGGGAAGGGGATAATTCAAGAAGACATTGTGAGATCGTACATGGTATACTTTAGGTAGCCATATAGTCCCTCAAACTGCCAATACAAAATTGTTCCAAGGCGAAGGTCGATACCGTACGTACCAATGGTGGAAGGATGACTAGTAGCTGTGAACGATATACGTGCGACCCGACGAGCGTAGTATAGAGACGATTCTAGTATCGGCATTTCGATTATGTTTTCACATGCACCTTCCATCGTAAACTTGCCAATAGAACTAATGCTCCTCGAAAAATCCGGAAGAAAAACGTAGTTCAGTAACAACTATCCCGACAATGGCGACTATGTCCTCTAATGGTATCCTAGCAAGCTATCGCCAAATAATGTCTCCAACCCAGCGCGAGGCTACCCAAAGCCCCCAGAACACATATGACCGCCCTAGCGCTGGATACTAAAAGCTCGAGAGGTAGACAAATGTTGGTACAAACGAAACCTTGACATAGAAAACGTTGTCAACACTACCGCTGTAACATCGTATATCTCCACCGCACGTGCCATCGTCCTTAAAAGTGTGGAATTGGCCCACTCGTGTCTTTGCAATGACCCCGTCACAAAATGAGCACCGTTCCTTATCCTTCCGTTCGCCTATTTGTCATTGCGCGTTGTTCATAAAGGTCGTAAGTCGAGCCGGACAAGTCGATGGTTGGATGAACGAATCAGCAGACGACCACATCCGCAGGATCTGATGCCTCATTGACCCCAATGTCTACGAACCCGTCATAATTAGTCATACGCAGCTCCTCGTGCTCCATCTCCATGCCAATGCCGCTATCATCATGATTCATTTCATCTTTTTTAACAGCCGCCATTCGTTTTTCTGAGAAGAGGTTGGCACTGCCAGCGTGAGGGAACTCTGAAGGCTGCTGTTGTGCTTGATAATCATGTTGTTGGGGAAGCGTGGTTTGCTGGGCCTTTGCATGTGACGCGTTGGTGGTGGGCAGCTCTTGCTGGGGATTCATGGCCACTTCGTGGGTCAATCCCGAGGGTTGATATTGGGGCTGTGGCACACTGGCAGCACGACTCTCGTCACGGCGAAATCCACTTCCCATATCAATGCTGCCGTATCGACTAGGCACATCCACGCTCTCGCTTACGGCACTCCTGGGCCTAGATGCGCTGAACGTCTCGCTTGTTTCATCGATACCAAACCTTGGATCTAGAACCAGGTCAACCTGCCCTCTCATTACCATGCTGTTTGGTGAGTACTCCATGAACCCTCCTTTCTCAGCTAGCCATAATAACATCTCATCGACCCAGACTTTCGTGACCCACCAGGACCCAAAGCTCAGCGCTTGAGCCATAGTGATATCTCGCAGAGCCGCGGAGCCAACTTCGCCCACACAGTGAAGTAGCAGGCGAGCATCAACGCCAGGAAAGCGTGATGGTAGGGTACTAAGAAAATTCGTCCAGCGGTCCAGCACCCCTTCAGTAGAGCTATCATCAAGTTCGGGATGACTATGTTGAGAAGCAGTGGACCCAGATGGATCCGCGAAGAGGCTGTTTGTTCCCACATAAGATGTCGTCCGGAGCGGACCGAGCAGTTCACGGACCTCCTTGGTCAGGATTTGAAGAACTCGGGTGTAGCCGCAACCTGGAAGGCTAGTCTCAACCACTCTGATAGGCTTAACATGAAGCACCCAGTCATGCCACATCTGGTCACGATTGGCGTCATTAGTGAGCATGTTCGCTGCTGCGTGAGCTGTTGCGTTGACACGCAAGAGGCGGTCAAGAAGGCCAGCGAAGATGACTGCCGGACCTAGTTTAGCGTCTCGAACATGCTGAGGATGGGTTTGAAATGTTGTAGTGATGTGTGGCCCGAGCTTAGTTGAGATGGCTCGAAAGGTTTCAATTACTCGGACAGGGACAACTTGCAGCGCCAGAGGTGCGACGAATCGAATCATCTTCTGATACATCAGCCAGTCGCATGCTTTGATCCAGGGAGCGATGTCCGGGTGAGCAAGCAATTTTTGCACCGGTACCGTCAATGTTCCATGGAAGGACGTGAAATGATGCCACAGCATCTTCTCTTTACAGAACCGAAAGCAATCAATGACTGAGATACAGTGGGAGCGATATAAGGCTACTAATGCATTTGAGGCATCAGGATCAGTTCCGGCAGGTATGTAGTCACTTATACTTGGGAGGTTGATTGGTTCATCCTCGCGGTATGAGGGTTCATCGTAGGTCGGAAACTTGAGGTCGCGCCGGACCATGTTGGTACGTGAAGGGCCTTCTTGGATGTTGTGAGCAGCAGAGTCGAGATATAAAGACGCCGGGGCCATGGACTGATGGCGATCAGAGGTAGAGAGATTAGAGTTGAATGGCAGATCAGGTGAAGGAAAGAGAGCGGTGTCTACTGGGAGTTGCGATCGGTGTCTGCAATGTGTACAGTTTTTAGTATGTCGTTGTGAATTATAAGTAAATGGAGTGGAACGCGATGTCAGTAACGACGCGCCATGGGTAGCTTACCTTCGCATAAACGACTTATCTGTTGCCCCGTCAAAAACTTTCGCACCGTGAGATCGCTCAAGGCCATGTGTTTCTGGCTGGTCCTCGATTAAAGATAGATCAACATAATGATACTTCGACTCTCCTCGCATGCCGAGCCTCCGTGTCTGGATACCTGGGAAGATGATCCGCACAAGCTTGCCAAAAGAAGCTGGATTCAAAGGAGGCACTCTTTCTGTACCGCATCTTGTGGCGTAATGCGAGAACACCCTGTTTCGAGGTACTGAACTACTGCTCTTCTTACACACCGAGGCTAGCCTGAGTAATTGGTCAGCGAGGTCTGTTTTGACATTCATGACAGGGCTCACCAAAGCATTGCAAATATCTGTTTGGTTTTCTCTGATTTAGGGCCTCGTTCGTTTGCGAGCACTTGAGCTGCGACGTCTTTCAAAGATCGCCCTTGATTTTCTCTGAACAACCTTCGAAGTTCCAAATCATTTGCTATACTCGAGGCAGAGCCCTTCTTTTTCTTGCCTTCTCCTGCTGCGGGATCATCTTGTGCCTCATCCATCATACTCTCTAGCAATTGATTTTCCTGCCCGTTAAAAGAATGGTATTGAGTCATAGGAGGCCTTGTTGTGGCTAGATTTGCGCTGAAGCTATGGTCGACGCTGAGTGCACGCCCATGTGCGGAATGATTCTGGAGCGACGGATCGATAGCATAAGCTGAATTTGGATTCGTCAATTGCTGCTCAGACCGTGTGATCATTTCTTCTGGAGTATATTGAGCTGTCTGTGGTTGCATGGTGTGTACTGGAAAGAGATGCGCGGGCGGTTCAGACGCATGCTGGTAGTGTTGCGCTGGCTGTGTACTAATGGAGTGAACGCTCGCCGTCGATGCACGCGACTTCCGCCTTGGACCGGTAGTGGTAGAGCCTGATGTGCTAGATCGTGCTCTCATGGGTCCAGTGGCCATGATAAGGGCGACCAGCCCTGCGCCAGACTGTGAACTACCAAAACAATCAACATTCGGCCTAGAATTGCAAGATACAGAATAACGAACCCTCGATGCCCTTGACGGACCGGATCGGAGAGCTCCAAGACTCTAAAAAGCGCCTATTAGATTCTTATAGAGGATTGACTAAATGGCGAGGCGCTGAGCCTTCCTCTTTGTCAAGGCAATTGTTGTGGGCTTGGGCCGAATGGCAGAACGCCGGCCAAAACAGTGGAGTCTGTGAAGACTCCCGAAATGCTTCAAGTCTTGGCTTAGCAGAGCCTACTGTTAGCGATATAGCTCTTGCGAAGGACCAAGTGTCGTTGGTGGGGCCAGGAGCGATTCCCACAATTGCGTTCGGTTTGTTGTTACTGTAAACACGAGTTGGTCCGACAATGGGTGGCTGGGCTTGGCGCTTATGTAATTCAGCGCTAGGGCATTACCGCTGTGACGTTTCGGAGCTTCAGCTTTTCTTGGAATGATCATCGTCGCACCACGAATTGCTTTCAAGAATCGCAACATTCGCAACATTCTCAACATCACCCCTCCTCAAACTACAGAACTTGCAACTTCTCATAGTCTCGCACTATCCTCAAAGTCATAGAACAGACCGTCACCATGTCGTTTCAAGACCGAACACAGCATCAGATCGGCCAGATTGATAAGGAGGTGAGTTCAGGAGATACTCCCGACAGTGCTTCGTGAAAAGGCTTGTTTAATCACGATTACTGTGCTGGCTCTCCGCAGAGCTCATGGTTCATGCTGACTCAATTTTGCTACAGCTATCCAAATACCCTATGCTCAATAACTTCGAAAAACAAACCTCCGTACCCAAAGTTTACGCCTTTCTCGGACTCGTCGGAATATACTTCTTCCTCATCTTCTTCAATATCGCTGGCGAGTTCCTTGTGAATTTTGCTGGGTTCATGGTCCCTGGATACTATTCCTTGGAGGCGTTGTTTAGCGTCAGCAAAGTGGATGATACTCAAGTAAGCCTCTCATCCAAACTCTGCACCTTTCACCAGTGTGCATATCTTGACTTTCACTCTTACCCAAGCAGACTGCTGACGTTCACAATAGTGGTTGACTGTAAGTCATGCTCGCGCGATCATCGCTAGAACCGACAATTAGACACGTGACTAAAACCATCTCAGTACTGGGTCGTGTACGCATTCTTAACCGTATTTGAGAGTATGGTTAATGCGGTATACTGGTTCCGTATGTTTGGAGCTCTCTGGACATGCCTCTTTCTTTCGCTAACTCTTTGTAGCATTCTACTATACCTTCAAGTTTGTACTTGTCTTGTGGATGGCTCTTCCCCAGACTGGGTAAGCTCAAATTAGGAGAAATTCACAGCCAATGATCAAATTGCTAATAGAAGGAACAGCGGTGCTCAAATTGTCTTCCGCTCCTTTATTCAGCCTGTCTTTTCCCGCTACTTTTCCCAGAGTGGCTCAACCGCGGCCAACCTCCGCTCTCAGGCAGATCAGGCGACCAAGCCTCATGCCATGTGAGAGAGTCTGTCCTTCAACCAGGTACATGTACCGCAGGTGGCCACGCGGTAATGAAGCAGTTGGGCAGAAGCGACTCAAATGTTAGAGGGTCGGCAGAGCGTGTGGCTTTGTAGGTTTGTAGGAGGTCATATGGGTGACGTTTATTAGATTGTGGGACTCATTCTCACAGAGTTTCGAGTACGGAGTGGCCCTCTTTGTATGTTACAGCATAGCTGTTAACGAAGCTTGTTGTTTCTCATGACACAACAGCTTGGTCAATATTGCTTATTCCACAACTGCAATGTTATATCTCTATTTTTATTACTATGTGATTGCTTCATGCAAAACTGTCTCTAAATCGCAAGTGAACCTTCTTTTCAAACGATATCTACATTTCATTCCTACTATCCATCTACATATTTGAAAAGGCGAGGCACCTGCAACCGGACGATGTTCAAAAAATGCCGATACTCTTTCCCCAACCTTCCAGCCGCGGATTAAGTACAATCTGATAGGGAAATGGGTTCGTCTCACTTGTTGTGATTGGTGGTATGTGATCTTTGTCCCGGTTGACGATTGTCACAATTTTCATTGCTGTCCTCTGCAATGTTGATCCCATCGCCTTGATCACCTTCGCGCGTTCTGCAACATATTTAGCGTTCTTGTCTCCTCACTCAGCAATACGAGAGCGGAAAGTACCAGCTTCTGTCCTGGGTGTTGCAAGTGTTATCTCCAAACACCATATCTCCCAACAGATTTCTTCTTCCCCCTTGCCCGCACCTGTAAACCACCCTAAACCTCCACCCTTCCTCCTCCTCTTCTCAAAGAACTGTACCGCAAGCTGGCCTCGGACACTCTTGGGCGATGAGGTTGACAAGAGTTGCCGGGCCAGCTGTCCAACCCTCGTATCGATCAGGGTTTCTAGCTCGGGATCTGCGACAAAGGGAAGAGTAAGGTCCAGGACTTCGCGAAAGGAAGGTCGGAGTGGAGGGAAGTAGCGGTGAAAGAAGATAGCATGCAGTATCCCTGGTTCTGTCAGTTTCTTCCCTCAAGTGTGCGTTAAGATAATGGATGAATGCGCACCACGAACTATGTCCTTCACACAGGTGGGGTCAGCAAAGACTTCAAGAATGTACTCAGGCGGTCTCCGTTGATCCATAATATGGAGAGATCAAGTTGGCTCACATGCGACGCATAAAAGGCAGCATGACGGCCTTTTATGTGTTAATGGAGGGCTTATCGGGACAACACAATGTCTTCGCACCACAATCCACCCCCATCCCACTGCCCCACCATGTGAGCCTGCATTTAGCCGACATTCCAGCCATGGATGACTTGACAGGGGTTGGGGAAATCCCTATAGGGCGACAGTGGGCTAGCCAGCGCGCCAGAACCATCATCATCATTGCCGAGGCACGCGGTTACAAGAAAGAAGTACGGTACTTCAAGGCCTTCTATGAAGACAAGAGCAAACTGATATACGTGGCACTAAATAATCCAGTCGAGCACCTGAAATAACAAGATGATATCAGCTACCAGAAGATGGCTTCGGCGAAACCGATCCAACCTCGCAATTGGCGTTGGAGTACTAGGGGTAGGATATATTGCGGGTCAATATGTGCTGTCAAAGGTCTCTGAAGCAAAAGAGCGAATGACCAACGACCGCATAGCTAAGGAGAAGTGTGTGAAACCGCCTGATGCTATCACTCTTTCTCCTGACGCTAATACTGCCCAGCTTGCGCCGTCGCTTTCAACAAAACCAAGAGGATTGTACCTTTACCGTCCTTGCTCTACTCCCTACCGCAACAGACAATATAATAGAGGCTCTACCAGTGGAAACTATTACACATGATCTACAGCAAAAGAAGGCGGAAAGGCTGGGGAAGAGCGCAGGTACATCGTCTGAAATGTCTTCGGGACCACCCAGTGTGACGGATGAGGATGGCAAGAGTCTGGCAAGCTTTCAGAGTGACAGCTATGTACATGCTAGTCAAATGGCAGCATCAAGTTCTGGCAGTGGGGAGTCCGCTCCACCAAAACCTCTGAAGACTAAAGCTCAGTTGTGGAGTGACCTAAAGATTAACTGTGAGCAAGAATGGTTTCTCTACGTTCGAAGCGAAACTCGCTAATCCCTTCAAGCTATCACAAGGTCCTTTACCCTCCTATATACACTCTCTCTCTTGACTCTCCTCACCCGAATCCAACTCAACCTTCTCGGCCGACGGAACTACCTGTCAAGCGTAGTCTCATTAGCTTCACACCCACTGCAGGACTCGACAATCAGTCTAGAAAACCACGACGATGACAACGACGAACAAACATACGGCAACGACTTTGAAACAAATCGCAAATTCCTCACCTTCAGCTGGTGGCTCATCCATCGAGGATGGAGAGACATTATGGAAAATGTAGAGCCAGCGGTAAAAGAAGTCTTTGGGCCGCTGAATCCCAGAGAAGACGTGTCTTTGGACAGACTCTCAAGCCTAATACTAGATGTCCGACGAAGAGTAGAAGGCGTAAATCCAGAAGAGAGGAAGTAAGCGCTCCCACCCTTGAATTATCCTCTAAACCATTAGCTCACCCCCCCAGAAACACGAAATGGCTCCCCTACCTCCTCCCCCCTCTTGACCAGGAAGACTTCGTCCTCCGCGAATCTGGCATGACCACGCCCCCACCACCCTCCCAGTCCCGACCAGCTATCACACCCTCTCCACCCACCCTCCAAAACTCCCCAACCACGCCTCCAACATCCCCGGACACAATCTCCCCCCCTCTCCGCCACCTCTTAAACGAAACCTCCGACCTCATCGACTCCCCCCCTTTCTCTCAAATCCTGACCCTCTTGCTCGATACCACATTCTCGCACCTCACCGACCGCGTCCTTCGCGAACAAGCCTTCAAACTCCCTCCCTCTCTCCCCTCCTCAGTATCCGGGGTGGAAGAAATTGGGGAAACTAAGACCAAACTGGCGAATATACTCGCGGTGGTGACGAGACAGGCGCACGCGATTGGGAACGGGGTGCCGAACGAGTACGTGCAGGCGATGGAAGGGGTGGGCGAGTTGGAAGCGTTTAGCGCGGTGGTGTTTAGTAGTTTTTTCGAGGCGGTTGGCGGTGAGGGGGAAGGTAAGGAAGATGAAATGAAGGGGGCGGAGAGGCTGGAGGAGGAAATTAGGAAGGAAGACGGAGCGGAGGGGAGGGGAGGTTTGTTGGGTGGTGTGAGACAGGGGTTTGAGAGTGTTTGGGGGAGGGTAGTTGGGAGATGAAAGGAAACGCTTCGAGATGTGCCAGAAGTGTTGGGAGAGGTGCAGATGGTGGTGCGGACCATGACGAAAGGCTGGTCGTGATATTAGTATTAATGACATGTGAGCATTATCTAGGTAAGGTACGCATGGTATGGCGTTTCCTGGGAAATACATGAGGGAGCTCGAAGCATAGCATTTCTCTACCCTTACGAGCGAAGAAGACTTGTCGAAGGCTAGAAGCTGAGGTGTGAAAAGTCCATCAGTCTACTCCTGGTTCATTCTTCCTTTTCTCACATGCCAAATGATGACGCGTTCATTGAGCATTGTCCTTGATGAGCCATCCATGATTTCTACAGATTCGACAACGCAAACTAGCCGGTATGCTTTTTTGATCATCGCTCCACATCGCTCATATTCACGATTTCACATACCACCTCCCCCGATTTTCCCTTTCTACCCCTCTACTTAAACACCTTACCATCCGCCCACTCATACGTCTTCCCCCCCTCCTCAATCGGCTTATCCCAGCTCCACTGGTCTTCCAAAAACTCCTTATCCTCCTTCTTTTTCGGGTCCAGCTTGGTAAAGCTATAGCTCTCATAGTCGGGCGCGACATCGAATGCAGGTTGTTCTTCCTGGCCGCGGATGACGAAGGCACCGCGGACGAGGCTGTCGTTGGTCTTGCCGTAGACAGAGGCGCAGCCGAAGATGTATTTGCGGGAGGCTTCGAGGCGGGTGAAGAAACCACCTGTGGTGGGTCGGATGTTAGCAATTTGAGTTTTCGGCTTATGAGGACTAGAAAACGGCAAAGATGGATTGGGGGGTTGAGGTGTCGGCTGGTGAAAGCGTTTAAGCAGGATGAGAGGGCACCGTACCAATAAGGTTGGATGTCATGAAGGTCATAGTCAGCTCATCGTTGTACTTGTAGTCAACTCTCCACAGAGAGTATTCTTCAGGTTTGAAGTTCTCCCAGAACCAGGGCAGTGCAACCTCACGAGTTTCCTCGTTAGAGTATTTTCGCTTCCAGTCATCGAGGGCCAAAGTCGGCTTTGGTAGAGCCTCAAGGGGATGCTTTGGTTTAGGCTGAGGCTTGTCCTCCTCTTCCTCCTCGTCCTCGTCGACATTTTTAGCCTTCGGCTTCGGTGCAGCCTTAGGAGCTTGCTCTTTCTTTGGCTTCTCTTCCTTCTCCTTCTTAGGAGGATGGTTGGGAATAGCCTCTTCGATAAAGGAGAGCTTGTCAACAACGGCGGAGTAGATTGGCTGGTTGTAGATTGTCTCATACCAACGAGTGACATTCGGGTTTTCTGCACGCCATTTCTTGTCAAACAAAAACTGGAAGCCGCGAGATATAATGCTAGTAGTGTAGAGATCGGCTAGAGTGATGCGCTCGCCGGCGAGGAAGGTGTTGACCAGAAGGTGCTCCTCGAGGACACCGATAGCTTTCAGAGCTGCTTTCTGGGACTCGTCGACCATTTTCTTATTGTATGGGTCCCGGCCAATGAGAGGGCGGAACCATCCACCAAGAGGTGGTAGAACCTCGGAATTGGCGAAGGACATCCATCGAACAATGGAGGCGTAATCTTGTTTGGTTTTGCCTAGCAGGCTGGTCTTTTCGTTCTGGGAGGTGACTACAGTCTGTTAGCTTCGTCTATCAATCTATAGGCAAACAGTCAAGCATTTGAGATGTGGGTTGTATCAGAGTGTGAATAGTTCTCAACAGTAGTCTTCAGACAGGGATAACTGTAATTGAGTAGGTTTTCGTCATTATAAAAGTAGGAATGCTGCCGCATTTCGGGGTCTTTTAGACTTATGAAACAAGGGGTATACCATATATTGCGATGGCAATGGACTCGGTAAGCTCATAGCCATCTGCCCCGACGAAGGATGGGACTTTTCCAAGTTTGTTGAGCTTCAGATAGTCATTTGAGACGCCCTTTGCTAGATCAGTGTGCACAATCTCGAGATCAAGGTTGTTGGCCTTGGCTACTGCGCGAATCGCAGTGGAACGTGCATTGCCCTGATAGAATAATAGTGTTAGCAGTTAGCTTCAACCTCTGAGAAGGAAGAGATCAAATATTGAGTTACTGACGTCGTATGTGTAAAGTTTGCCGAAAGACATGCTTGCGGCTATTTCGCACTGGTTGAGAAAAGTCAAGATTGATCTCAAGTTGGGCTGTCGTAGAATTTTGTGCATGAGGTCCCTCGACATTTTCGCTTGGTTAGCGCCGAAGCGCGTTCAATGATGTTCCGTATTTTGCTCATAGGAGGAACATCCTTTGTGAGACATTTGAGGGAGTGGATGACCATTTCACCATGGCATCCAAGCAATCCTTCAGCTTGACATATCGATTATTCTCTAAATGTCCCAAATGCCATAGCAGATTATCTCGAACCCCTCCAAGATCAGCTCGATCCACCTCCCGAAACTTCACAACCTCTTTATCAGCACCAGCCTCCATCGCCGCTCCAGAAATCGATTTCGAACAACTTCCGGCTCCTAATCCTGCAAATGCCCGCGTCGTTCCAGCATCCCCTTCCTACTTCACTTCCAAGCCCAAATTTACTGATGGTCTTCTCAACCTGCGATCTCTCCTCCGAGAATACCAAACTCTTCCCACTGTCGAGCCAGGGCAAGCGCCTCGCGTGGCATGGAGAACCATCACCCAGTATCGACTCATGGTTGGTGAGCTCGTCCGGGCCTCCAAATACCATAAGATCCTCGACATCCTACGCCGCCTGAACCAAATCCATCCATCCCTGATGCCCGAGTCTCTACGAGAAGCTATGGAACCCTACAAGCGAGACGTAAACCCCTATGGGATTATACCCAGGCCTGGCACAATTGATTCCGATGGACGGGCTTATGGTGTGGGAAGACGAAAATCGAGTAGCGCCAGAGTGTACCTTGTCCAAGGAGAAGGGGAGGTCCTGGTCAATGGGAAGAGTATCAACAGTGCATTTGGACGTATACACGATAGGGAAAGTGCTCTTTGGGCGTTGAAGGCTACGGGGAGGGCAGACAAGTACAATGTGTGGGCTCTGGTCTCAGGGGGAGGGTCGACGGGGCAGGCGGAGGCGATTACGCTGGGGTTAGCGAGGGCGTTGATGGTGCATGAGCCGATGCTGAAGCCAGCATTGAGACGAGGTGAGTGGTTTATTCTTCGCGGTGCTTCTGCTATTGGAACAAGATCATTGGGACTAACATACATATGTAGCTGGCTGTGTGACACGAGATCCTCGACGGGTAGAGAGGAAGAAGCCTGGCAAGCTGAAGGCTAGGAAGATGCCTGCTTGGGTCAAGCGTTAGAGCGGAAGGCTGGGCACAATGTCTCGAAGTCGATTTACAATATGTTGTATGGAGAATCACTGAATTGAGAAACACATTTCAAACGATTCTATATTGCTTAGAGACTGCAATATCGAGACTGATGCCTACTCTTCAGGATGCAGCCATGACACTAATCACGACTTTTATCAACATCATGGTGCTTTGATATCCGTTAGCTACCTGCAGAATACAAACCTTCTGCTGCCTGATCCTTAAGCTAGCCGCGGGATTCCCCTAAGACAAGCGGTCGAAGCCCAAGGATAGCACCATAATTCCGCTGTCCCGACCACTGGCTTTGCTTAAGAGCTCCGGCTGTCTGTTAACCGTCTGTGACTCGCATGGATGCTTTCCATGGTGTAGCTGAGCGTTAGCGGATCTCCCACCGCATTTGGCGCTTATTCATGGGTTTTCATTGTCGGCATGCAAGAAAGCCCAGTAGGCTAACGTAAGGTCAGAGGTCTTGTCGTCAAAGGGTCTGGGCCCCCAATTGCTTTCGAGCCTGTCCAGGAAACGCCGGAACGCATGCTCGACCACTTCTGGGACACCTCCGCCTTGTACGTTGGCATATCTTGTTGCTCGCCTATTCAGGACCCATAGGCTTATTGAGTCATTTCTTCGGTCTATATATGATGGTTAGAATTTGGAGATGTCGATGATGGATGCATAGACGTACGTAATTCGTCGACCTCCCACGGATCCAACACATACAATTTCTTGAATCGACGGACGTCTGTAGCTTCCTCGAGTATGTATAGCAGAGAATCGGCTGCGGCATCGTAGGCTGCGGCTTTTCCTGTTCTGATAGAGGCCGAACCTCTCTGCTGTGTCTTCAAATCCCTTGAGCGTATATCCAAGTATGTGTCCGGCGTCCTTATCAAGGCACTGATATTCATCAATTGATCAAGGGTGGATTCGATCCTGGCAAGATCGGCTTGAATCTTTCGATGGTTGGCCATGATTTCCTCGTGAGATCGTTGCAAGGCGGCCAGCTCGTCCAATAAATCTGGTGCTTTGACATTTTGGGATGCCTGAGGATTGTTTTCAGTGTCATTCATATTTTCTTTCGCTTCTCTCCTGTTCTTGCGGGTGCGTTCAGCGTCAGGTGGCGTCTATGGGTTGGATTATTAGATGATGAATCTGACAGTGAATGAATTTTGATACTCACTTCAACAAAGGATCAGTTCTGAAGAAAGACGAGAGTGAAGAAAGTAACTTAGATGTTTTCTCACTTGAAAGTGGATTTTCAACTACAGATCACTGCCGCCAGAGAGTTCAAGTGTAGGCACCTCAACAAAATACTTCTATGGCTGGGGTGTTATGGTAAGAGCGGATTGACTCATTAATCTTTTAGTGCAATCACATGTCTGGTACGTCAATCGTTATATTCTTGCAATTTTCATCACTTCATCAGGCGAGGCAAGTCAAAGGTCAGTAATAAACAGGCCGCCTAACAGGATGAATAGTACTTTTGTTGATCGATGTTATCTGTTATTACCGTATGCGGGACTACTATTGCCTTGAGGAGGTATCATATCGAAGCTTCCTAACCTGAAATCCTCGTCCAAATCCTTTAAGGACCTTATAACCTCCTGATAGAGCCGTGGTAGCTCGGCTTCACGTTCTTTTGCAGGTTTCTGTTTCCATTCTAGGCACGTTTCAACTGTCTCTGCGTAACGTATTCCGGCTTCTCTATGCAGCTCATGTACTCGCTGCTTCACCGCCCCCCTTAATCTTTCGAGCGTTGCAGTAGAACTGATATTTCCATAGTCCAGCCGGTGCCAGGAACCTATCTGGTACAGTAAAAGCCCCAGTTCAGTGGTAGAGGCATCGAAAGTGGGTGTTGCCCCTCTCAAGGCGCCAATACTACGTGTGGAATTCTTCGGCCTTACCGATCCAATTCCGGAAAAGTAGTAAAGACTGAGCAGGCGGTCCTCGTCCTCAAGTAGTTCCCCGGGTGAAAATGATTTTGCCTCGGTTGAAGTATCGAAGTATTTGAAGTTATCAGGATTCAATTGTCCGGGTGTATATGAGAGCCCCGTTGAGTGCAGGTGAGTCGTTGCCAGTAGTGCTGCAAGCCTGAACCGAAAAGCCGGACTTGGAGCTTTCTTTGTCGAGCCGATTAGGTCATGGAGGCTCGTAACCGATTTCCAAGACGTTACATCCCTGTACAAGCGATGCGTGTCGTAAGGGGTAGCACTAAAATCGCCAACATGGACAAAAGGATCAAATTCATTCACAGGTACTTGAGGTGTTGTTTGCATTGGAGAAGGTTCATCCGGACTTTCTACCAACAGGAGAGTGCTCTCACCTGCCTTTGTAGGTTTCCAGGCCTGCAACAAATAAACCTGGGAATCAGTCCGGAATGATAGTTCTTCGAAATCCGTTAAGAGGTTTTCTTTGGTAAGAGAATGGTCGAGGGATGCTTTGAAGCCAAATTGAGATTTCGCCATTGCTTCTCCCTCCTTGCTCTTTCTGGACTGGAGCAGAGCACCGTGCAGTCGAGCTATGACTTTGATGCAAGAACGATCTTCTGCAGGCAACGGAGGCACCACGAGTCTGTTGGCCGTTGGCATAGTCCGACCGTTGTGGTAAATTTCCTTATTACCCTTAAGTTCTCTCGCCGTCACTGAATTGAGGCATTTGAGCGCTCGGGTCCGAACAAGTCCCTCAATGAGGTCATTACTTTCAGTGATTGCCTTGATAAAGGTCTTGTATTCCTCCCTATCTCTAGCTACCCACATGGCCCGTTTCCTCAAGCTTGCGCTACTCTGCATTCTCTTGGCGTCTATCCGCTGCTTGTCTGCGACATCTTGGACCACTGCATCGCTGTAGGAGCGAATGGATTTGGGTTCCAAGAAGGAATCGTGAATGGAGGTAATTGCAGTCTCATTTGATTCATTAGACATTGTACTAAAAGATACGGACGAGTCCGATCTATGGGCAGTGGTCTCGGAGTCGATGTCTGAATGAACCTTACGTTTAGATTCCTCGTCTGCTGAGCTCCATTTACGTGGTAGAGGCTTCTCTCTATAGTCTGTAGGTGTTTCTGATCATCCTTAGCAACCGAGTAATATCGACCTCTTTCTTCACTGGGGCTCACCGTTATCTTTCATGCTCGCCTGGCGATCGATTTCGTACTTGCTACGAATAGCGGCACACCTTGCTAAGTTGTCTTGCATCGCAGCCAGTTCAGCAACCACAACCTTTGCGAGCATGTCGTTCTCGTCATGTAACAATGTGCCGATGGGCCAATTAGACCACTCCTCCAACCGCGCTTTCTGCCCATCTAGCTTGCGACAACATTCTTTGAAATCTGGGCCGAACGAACGACTCAATCGAAGAAGGCTGTAGGCCTGATACGTCGCCCTGATTGCTGGCTCAACAAACGCAGCGGCCGCCAGTGTCAGACTGATCGGATCTGCCATAGCCCCGAACACTCATGAGTATTTGATACCTGTTTCTGATAAGCTAATGGCTTATAAGTGTTTTAAAAACGGGCGAGTGCCCAGTCATGACCAGGTACAACGTTGCTCTATTTCTTTTATTTCCTGGTTTTTGCCGTTGCGAGTCTCTCTACTCGCCATCTTTTTTTCTCCATCAGCCTCGTTCCCCGCTACATTTGTACATGAGGCTCTCGAGTACAGGGATTCACATTGGCTGAGATGAACCACGTTCAGCCTTAGGCTGTAGGTCTGCTTTGCCGAGTCTACACTCTTTGCGGGAAAGGCTTCCTCCCAACAGAGATAAGTGAGGTGGCAGTCTTGCAATATCGTAGCAAACATAATAGCACTGTAAACTAGACATATCTTGTGGACTATCAGAACTTTCGACTTCTCTTAACTCAACATCCATTCGCTCGATTGAAAATTGAAGACATTGAGCGATAAGGTGAGCTAGAAGAAGAACCGAAAAAACCGGTTTAGAGTCGACCAGGCTGCCACGAATTTCGATAGTCATCCTGGGGGTTGTCAATCAAGACGATGCGACGCTATTTTGAATGAAGGTGTACTCAGAAATATGGTTCAGTGGGATATCGAGTCCATTACTACAGACCAAAGTCACTTCCCTTCCGCACCAATTGTGCCAAACACCAGACAGCAGAACAACTACCTTCTCAGCGCGATCCTGCCAGCATATAAGAGTTATCTCAGGTAATCTAGGCCCCAAAATCAATCTTGTGAATCTTCTCGATTCGACTTTGCTGCAGAGGAGATAGGTAGTCAGAGCTCACTCAGCTCTCGAGGAGAAGAATGCGGACCAGGGACGCTACGGCGTCGGTCCCTCGATATATATGGAGGCCGCCAACCATGACAGGGCGGTAATTGAGACAAAATATCCTGAGGGCGAAGCTGCGTGGTCTACACCTGAGTACCAGGTAAGCATGGAAGCGACTCTTATGGAGCAGGAATCGACATGTGATCCGGCCAACCTTGAAACACGACAAAGATTGTTCGAGGATGATGTTCAGAATCTACTGCGGATATCAGCTGGCTTCGATCCTGACTTTGACCCAAAACATGCACCTCGAATAGCCTTGCTTTGCCAAACATGTCATACAGCGCTACAGACCACAACTCATCTACTGGAGAGTGAGGCACAGAGACAGAGACTGACCTCGGAAGCGCTCCGCGTGAGGGTTTGGGGCATGGACATGTTTGATTCTACGAATTGTGCGCCTCTAGATGAGCTTCTAAGCTTGGCGTCCGGCAGACATAGTACTCTCCAACATCATCTTACAGGTGTGTGGGCCGATATAGCGGCCACATTGGAACTCGTATTGTTCCTTGTCATTCGTCAAAAAAGAAAACCGAGCCGGGAAGGCCTCACACAATGGAGAAGGCTGAGAATTTTACTTGGACTTGATGACATCTCTACTGCCATCCATGATGGGTTTGGTCTACCTGGAAGTTTTGACTGCGACAATTTGTACGATGATGCTGAAGAGGTTCTGAATGGTCTTATAAGTAGCCTTGAAGGGCTCATTGATTGCCTGTTTGATCTTGTTGTCACAATCGGCACAGTTCGACAACTGCACAGGCTCGGCTTCAACCAAGACTCCTCAACCTCCACGGCTTTTCGCGATGGTGAAGATCAAGGAGCTGGAAGTGGCGTCACGGCGGCGACTGAGGACTCTTCAACATCATCTTCCCCAGCCGATAGTGATGTTTCGAATGAGTATCCTTTAAAGAGACCTGAATCCAAAAAGGGGCGGATAAACAGTGGTGAGGATTTGGATGATTGGTCGGCATACAACAAGATCTCACATCTTTCTGAATCAGCGCCGCAGGATGTGTCCAAAGAAAATTCTGACAGAGCGGCAAATCTGTCTCGAGGAGCCTTCCATTTAAATATAAATCAAACCGAGTCCGTCAGCCAGAAGGACCCATCTGAGGTTATCAGCACGCCGAAGACCTCGAAAGTACCAGTCCACGATGCCAAAAACTCGGCTTTAAGGCCAAGGCAAAATCATACAGCCAATACCAGGCGATTTCGGAAGCCCATCAAGTTTATAGATTGTCATGCTAGACATTTTACCTTCCCCTTTTCCTTATGCCGTACTTGGAAGGTGGGTTCACGCCGACTTAATGTGATGACTGCCGATTCTAACAAAGAATTAGGATATGCAAGATCTCATCAAAGAAGGATTCCAAGGCATGACAGGCCCCTATGCAGATGCTACTAGAGCACTTATCGAGCATGGGAAGTACGATCTTGTGAGCCATTTCGATAATGAAACCATCATACCCAGCCTATGGAACTCGGTTCTCGAGCCAGGTATGACCGTGAGAATGGTGCTTTATCAATTCCCACCTGGCACGTATGTCCCACCTCCGCAATATTCTTTCAACGCTCAGCATACTTATCAGCCCTATGAATATCGCCCAACATCCTCCCAAAAAGCTACTGCCCCCTCGAATAAAATCCAAGAACGCTACAACGAAGATAAAGAGAGTTGGAAGAGCCAAGATGAGGATGTTAAGGGGCATAAGGATAGCCAAGATGATGAGGCGACCCCTACCGTGAGTACTGGCATAGCGCGTAAACCAAAGGCATCTTCGTCAAACGTGGACGCGACCTCAAGTACACAAGAATCGTCGTCAGACGCGCCCGTAACTGCTACTGTAACGGTTAAGGATCATAAGCAGAAAAAAAAGAAGGTTGATGAAGGATGGGAAACTTTTGTTTCGTCTCGGCCAGCTCATCTTCAACTGGCACTACCATCATCCTCCAGCCTTCCTAATTTTGAGGATCTCGGAGTCGGAAAGGAGGCCCAGCACTCTTCTGCGCGCCCAACGGCAAAAAAAACTTCCACATATACTACGGCCTCAACGAACTACATTGACAGTGCCTATAATAGCATGGAAAGTGCTCATTCCTTCTATCCTCATCCATCATTGGACTATAATGCTCAGCCTAATGTATCAGTTCCTAGTAGTACAGAGCTAGTACCGCGCAACCCATTGCCATATAACCAGCCTGTTGTTGCAACTCCCTCGTCCAATCCACAATTAACACAGCCTCAATATCTGAACTATTCTAAAGCATATTTGAGGTTGGAGCAGATGATCCTAGATGACAAAGCTGTAAGAGAAGCAAGAGAATCCGCTGCAAAGGAGCTCGAAGATGAAAGACGCATTAAGGTAGAAAAGGAACAATTCGTTGCGGAACAGATCGATGCAGCCGCAGCAGCAGCTGCTGCAAATGCACGGCTGGATTTTGCTAGGAAAGAAGCGGATAAGCTAGTAATCGAGTCAGAGAAAGCTGAAGCAGAGACCAAAGAAAAGGCCGCCGCCGCTGCAGCCGCAGCTAATCCACAGCCTATTCATCTCAAGGATCCTATCGGGAGGAAGTTCACATTTCCCTATCAGCAGTGCAAAACTTGGCGGGTATGCCTTTTTGTGTTTCATTCCATGCATGCGCTATGGACACTAATTATTTTAGGGTATTGATGACCTCATAAAGGGGGCCTTCGTTCACGTTGAATCGATCAGGTCAGACATTTTTAAAGGTCGCTATGATCTTCTTAGTCCTAACGGAGATGTACTTCTCCCTGCCCTCTGGAAAAGTTCGATCGAGCCGGGTTGGAACGTGACAATGGCCCTATGGCCCACCAATGGATATCAACCACTGTCCAACACATCAGAGACTCAAAGATTGCCACACCCGGATGTAGTAGTTATCACGGATCCATCGACGTCAGGTTTGCAAGCGTTTAGTAGCGCTTTAAGCAATCGTCCCACGTCTCCGCCTGTGTCAGCGCAGTCTACGCAAAGCTTGGAAAATCTACCCAGACCTGGTGAGTCAATTCTCGCACCACAAGTGTTATTGCTAACTTAATGGTCAGAAGTTATCAGAACGCAAGAAGAATTGTCAGTGCAGGGAGAAAACACTACTCAATCGGATGTAGTGCGCATCATCACAAATCGGAGGAACGAAGCCGATACCTCTGTATCGTCATCCGAGGACGGAGATACTCTGGACGAAGAGCCTGAGAACAGGCGCAGAGTTTCCAGATGGGCACACCGCATTCTTCGCCCATTGAGGGTAAGAAAATTCGCTGCCACTCAGAATGACTCCTGGGACGACTGAGTCTCTAAACCATCAGTCGCGAAACAGAAACGTTTCATGAAAACCAGCCACAATACTAGAAACTCAAGAAACTGGGGTATCGAGTTCGCTTTGGGGCTTGAAAATCCCCTGGCTCTTCTGGGAGCGCACATAAGCCGAAGCTGAGGAGCATTCAGTCAAGTTTCCGTTGATCATGCGTTCCAAGTCTAACGTACTGAACATAATTCCGAAATACGACACTATTCATCCACCAAGCACTACACCCCCGAAATATCTTCTCCATACCATCTCTACTGCACAACCCCTCTCGCAAAAACAACTCCCTAAACAAATCGAAACACCCTACTCTATCCTATCTATACCATCACCCTCTCCCCAGCTTCTCACCAACCCCCCAAGTGCTCGAGCCACGAATCAACCCACTCGTTTAAAAGCGCAATCTCCATTTTCTACGCTCAAGCGCGTCCTCCATCAGATTCCCCTAATCAAAGCAATCATGCGTTCTGCAAGAGGCGAACAGACGCTTCACTACCTTGGCGCCCAGGTTGAGATGCAATACTAAGTGTTGGTGCAGTTTAGAGTCACGGACAGGCAGGAGCGGCTGTAACGATTTGGCGTCTTAGAGGAGGATAGGGGCCTAGTATGGTTTTTATTTACTATACTCGTATGCGAAGTGTTTTGTTTTCAGGGTGTGTCGCTGTTTTTGTGGTCTGGCGTTTTCTTTGTGTTGGGGGTTCGGTTTCTGGAAGGGCGGGCATAGCTGCGGGGAATTGTTTCTTTTCGGGAGGGGGCGATAGAGGTGGATGAGCTGGTTGGCTAAATTGAGATGGGCTTTTTGGGTTTGGAAGGTGGGAGGGATGGGGAGGGTAATATTGTGTTGGAATATGTGACGGGATACGAAAGAAAAGATGACTTTGAGCGGGAGGGATAGGGAGGACTGGTATCGGGGGTGTGTAATGGATCAAAAAGCGGATCATTGTGGGCAAAAGCGATCAGCTATTTGACTTTTCTGGCTCCAATCCCATGTAACAATGCACCATTACCTCTAATCTCAAGGCCGTTTTGCGGAACGCTACCCAGCTACAGAAGGCCTCGGACGAAACGCTACCCTTTGCAAATCCGGAGACGCCAGAGGTTCGAGACTTGCGGGTGGAGATGCCACCGACTGAGCAACAACGCTGGATGGGGAAGCAACGTTAGGCGTAGATGCAAGACTAGGCGTATACGGCGACGACGTAGCACTGGCATAGTCCTCCGATCGCTGCGAGTCTGACCGAAACGCAAAATAATCGCTTCTGTGGGTGTCCAAGGTTCTTAACATCATCAGATCATCGTTGGACCTTGCGATTTGCTTTGCAGTCATCCCGTCCGCATTGGGGCGCAGATGGTCGGCGCCTTCAATGATGAGCTGTCCTACAACTCTTGCGTTGCCGAGCTCGACGGCTGCGAAGAATGTAGGCTGGAGGTGCGAACGGTTGGAGTCGTCTATTTGAGCTCCGGCGTTTATCAGTGCTACGGCGATGTAGTAGCGCTCGAGATTTTGGGCGGTGGTTAGGGGAGTCGCGCCCCATGCATCACGGAGGTCCAGCTGGGTTTTGGGGGTGCTGCGGAGTAGGGTTTCTGTAGATTCTAACTGGTTGTGGAAGGCGGCTAGGTGTAAGGGCGTGCGCTTGAAATAGTTGGTGAGATCTGGAGATACTTGTGCTTTTAGGAGTAATTTCAATATTTCTGGCTGCTGGTTTGCTACGGCAAAATGTAAAGCGGTGTCGCCGGTATCTGGATCGTGACCAGAAAGGTCTGGACTTGCCTGAGCAATCTTCTGGCGGATGAGGTCTGTAAGAGCAAGCTTTGCTAGGGACCATGTTGGCAGCAATTCAACACGTGGTAAGGTCTCTCCATCTGCCGCTTTCGCATCATCGTCTGTACCTTCAAGCAAACACAAAGTCCTAGTATGGCCGTTTTGCCACGCGACTTCGGCAGGTGACCTATCATGCTTATCTTTGATCGTGCGATCAGCTCCAGCGTCTAATAAGACTTTTGCTACTTCGCTATAGCCCTCTCGGCTTGCGTCGTGTAGTGCTGTCTCGCCCTGATTTCCTCGAGCATTCTTGTCCAAGCCGGCTTTGAGCAGTAGGCTCACAACTTCCTCATGCCCATTGACACTAGCACCATGCAGAAGGCTGCGCCCACCATCATCTACGTTGTGAAAGTCAATCCCTTGGTCAAGAAAGACTTAGATTACCTCCAAATGCCCTTCATCCACTGCTCTTAAAAGTGCAGTGCCGCCTCCATCTCGATCTTGGATCGAGGTTTTAGCGCCTTTGTTCAATAGCTGGTTGACAATGTCCGCGTCACCGATTCGGGCCGCAATGATTAGAGGAGAGCTGCCAATTTTGTTGGGTAAATCAACATTGACACCCGGATGACCAAGTAGGAGCTCGGCGACCCGAATTTCCTCGTATAATACTGCAAGAGAAAGCGCAGTGTAGCCCTCTTGGTCTTGGTGGTTCGTATCAAGATCAGGTCGTTGAAGAAGCAAATCTACGACTTCTTCATCTCCGGACCTAGCGGCGATCATAAGAGCCGTCCGACCATAGTCGTTAATGTAGGGTACATTTACGTCCAGATCTTCCCTCGCTAGGAGCAACTTGGCAACCTGATTACAGGGTTCGCTATGTTGAAGGTACGCCTCCAGGAAGGCCGTTGTTTCTCTTGCGCTGCGAACGTTGACCGATGCCCCAAGATCAAGAAGCTTTGTTACAGTAGTGATGTGCCCTCTTCTGCAGGCATACATCAGAGCAGTCTGCCCATATTTTGGATCAATCGAATCGATGGGAATGCCTTTGGTATTCACCAAATCAGTGATGGCTGGATCTAGGCCATAGAAAGCCGCCATGTGGAGGCCATTGACACCTCTTCGCGCATCTATATCAGAGTGGATCTTCGAGTCGAGGTAGAATGCCGCCTGTAGGGAAGACTCAAGCTTGCCAGAGTTGCTTAAGAAATCAAGCAGCATTGCTTGTATGTCTGGCTCTGAGCAGACTCGGGAGACGTGATCACCCCAATATTGTGACCCATAGGATAACAGCGGCAGCCGGTTCAATCTTGCTTGAACTTGGTCCTCTTTACAATGTTCATCGAGCCCTTCAAAGTTCAAATACGTCACAATTGTTTCGGCGATATCTAACTCGGCGCAAGGGAACCATTTTTCACGATGCTCCTGAAGATAATTATGGAAGGTAACGTGGATTCTTACTGCACTTTTATCGTAATCAATAGTCACCAAACCTGCTGTGACGAAGATAATATCTGTTTCGAGAACCGCCTCATCTGAGTCGTAAGTTTTGTCTCCGACTTTGACCCCGAGGGCCTGTTGAAGCTTTTTGAAGCTTAAAGGTCTGTGTGTACAAGCAATCCAGTAGAGTGCCTCGATGGCCCAGTTGGCTTTTCTTTTGGTCCTTTGACTTACGATCCTCTCCATCTTTTCCGTATATGCTATGTCCAGATTTTCCGGCAGAACCATTAAAGCGTTCTCGATCTCCCTGACATTCAACATTGTCTTTATAGAATCAATGTAAAGTCTTGCCAAAAGATACATGCCTTTGGCTTTGCGTGAGATCTCGTCGGGTATTTTCTGCTTGAGTGATGGTTTCTGCTCGAGTCTTCGTGCAAGTGTCGTTGAGCTGAGCGAGATACTACCAATTCGCTTATCTCTGCGCCTCGTCTCGTCGTGCTTTGTATGCTCCTCCAATTCCCATTTAACATATCTTCGAATTTCATCGTCGGTTGCTTTGACCAGGACCGAAACCTGGTCATATGGCTCCTCGAGCTTGTGAGATGAATTACCGCAGGATTCTTGTTTATCCACGCAGTTTTGACAAAGGTCATATCGCTCGCAGTCATAGCACTGAAAGTAGATGCTCAAATTAGAAGCATGGCAAACAGAGCAGCTTATTCCACAGGTAGCGGATTCGATCTCGGCATGTCTTGACGTGACCATCGTGCTCACGTTGTCAGCATCAAGCCTTCGCAGTAAAATTTCCAGCTGCATCTCGACTTCATCGGTCGCATCGTTCCAACCATCAATAATGAGATACACCCTTGAATATGCTTTGAGCTCTTCTTGAAGCACTCGTATCATGTCGTCTTGGTTGGGCTGGGCTTCTCCCCTTGATGCTTCATACATTGCTTTCAGCTCCTTTGATCGAAATCCAAAGTGTCGATGCTGAATTAGCTGCTTGACGAGACTACCAATGAGGTTGATAGACGTCTGTTTGTCCTTTTCTTTATAATCAAGGTAGAGGAAGAGAACCAGCACACTGTGTTGTGAGTACGTCCGCTGAAGATAATTTATTACATTTGAACAAAGGACAGTCTGCAATAATTCAGCACATGAAGCTATATGAACTTATGAGATTAAAAGACATACCTTGCCTGCACCAGGATCGCCCATAGCACCATAAAGTCCACGGTCTGCCTAAAATCCACGCTCTGAACTCTGGAGAGTCAAACAGCCATTGACCGGTTGGAAAGCTATCCTTAATGACTGTGTCATGCCTTTTGTAGAACTCTAGAGGCGACAGCCATGCCATTATCTTTTCCCTTTCCTTTTCCCTCACCTCGTGCCTTTACGTCTCTTGCACATCTTTAATGCGCTCGTTGCTATCCTTGGCTAGGACTTGATTTGCCATGGACAGGTCATATTGATCTTTCGCTAACAAAGAGTCGATGTTGTTCCTTAGTCCTACTATGTCATCAATTTGCCCTTTGACTCCTTGCTCTGCCCAGTACCACATCAGTCTGGTACTTGCTCCATTTATGCTTTTCCGTGGTTTGAGCTTCTCAGAAAGACTCAGTAGGAGTCCTTTCCAAGCGCTTGAGAATTCCGGTAGCTGCGTAGCCATCCACATCATAGTAGTAGGTCCCTTTTGGCTCCGGCTTTTTCTTTCCAGGTACAACACCGTCGAGGCCGATCTTTGCGAAACCGCCATCGATCTTATGGCCCCATCTTTCCCAGGTCCCTTCCGGTGGTTCGGCTTCACTCGAAGCCTTGTCAGGAACGAAGCGTTTGGCAGGTTCTACAAGAGCCAAGAGACCTTGAGACCAGGAATTGCCTTTTTGTGCATTTTCTAAGCGGCGCGGCAGGGACTCGAGAGAACGGATGACGGCGTCCACTACATCGAGGTATTGTTGTCGTTCTCGAGGGGCGTCCTTCGCCTTTGCGAGAATACTGTATATACTTTGCGCTATTGCAATGCAAGATTTGACATTTTCATAAACACTCAGCACACCTGCTACTTCAGCCATACTGGCATAACGACCACCGCGTACTTTGAAAGGGAATGAGAACAATGGCAAAGGGATTCAGCTCACGACGGCAAGGCTTTCGGCACGCACGTAGAAAACATGCAGAAAAACTGCCTCAGGGCTGAAGACTTCGAGGTAGACGAACATCTTGCGGAAAGATTTGTCTCTCGATTAAGATACACAGGGTACTTTGATAGGTAGGTAGATTGACCATCACGAATAGCAAGAACGCCGCACATCTGCAGTAGTACTGTAAGAGGTGCTTTAAAGCGTACTCCGTTCTAGGATTTCTGCATGGTGATCGTGTAATGCATCTCACGGCACAGGCAGCCTCAACCTCGTTCTGCAAGTCTCGTCTCACTCTCAGATCTGTATGCGTGCAGCTACCCAATCAATGATACGATACACCATCAAAGAGAGGCCGAGTCAAATCTTCGGATTGAAGACATCAACAATACCTTATTCGCTTAATACTGGCCGTACGCAGTACTGTACTACTGTTACAAGGCGCGGAAATATTGGCCATTACGGTGTATTGCACACAATCATACCTTACTTTACCTACTTTATCCTTGCCATTTGATGTCTACTCCGTATCTTCCGCCGCAAACCTCTTGTCTGTCATTTGGGCACCTCCATAGGCTATAGCTACCCTGATTCGCCTCCACCACTGCCCAAAGGTCGAAGGATTTCCGATTTATTACAATGAATGTTTCATAATGTCGCCCAGGGGCAGGGTATCTGACCCTTTCGGGCATTCGAGCCCCTGCTCCACGCTGTGCGAGAAGTCATTGTTGCAGCATAAGCCGAAAATCTGCGCCTAGATTTGACGACTATGCTGCAATGACTTCTCGCACACCCTGGGCTGCACAGCCTGAAGACTTATCATCACGGCGTCCCTGCTGCATCTGTCGTTGATTGTTGTTCGCGTGCTCCCCCCAAAAGGCTTCCGGTTCATCGTTGATTCCGCCGACCTAGAAAATCCTCGATGTTGGCCATTCATGCCGAGTACCCATGGCCGTTATCCCTACGAGGAAGATTGCCTGACCTAAGCATTGCTGGTCCTTTAAAGGCCACGGGAGAGCCGTATCCTTCTGGAAGGAAAAAAAATACGATCGCTATGGCTTTTCCATCGTTTCCTTTCGCGGTTCTGCTACTTAGTCTGCTCGCCCATTCTCTCTTTTTCACACCCTCACTTGCTACTCTTCATGCATCTACCGCAGCTCGATCCAAGACAAGCTCTAGCTTATCTGTTCGTGATGGAGAGCATCCTTGTGTGGAATTCTTCCAGATCAGCGACCGTGTGTATTCGTTCTTTCTATTACTAAGCGGCGCTCTTATCGACAATATCAGAAACAGTATTCCCTGCCGTGGATGCCTACAGATGTCTAATAAGCGTACCTTTTGATAAGGCCGTCGCTTCCCAACTTATACGGTACTACAGGGACACTCTCGAGTTTAAAAGTACTCTGGCCTATCTCAAATCCTCCGCTAAGCTATCAGCAAACTCGAGTGGATATCCTATCGGCTCTCGATCTTATTGCTACGGGTGTAGAGACCGGCGTCTTCCGAGACGAGTATACATTCGAAGCTGCAGTGCAGAATGTAGTACAAGCCAGCCACGACAGCCATGTCAGACTTGATGCAGGTGCTCTCAATGTTTTCAGCTTTGGTAGTCCGTATGCGATTAGTTCTGTTTCAACGGACGGGATCGAGCTTCCCAAAGTGTATTTCACAGGTCTGTCTAGCAAGCAGCACTGGTTGCTATGGAATCTAATCAAGACTTAGATGATTTGACTGGTGCACAAGAACATGGTGCGGACCGGAAGCCCTCTCCCATCAAGTTGATCGACAACCAAGACGCAATTGAATGGCTAACGCAGTTTGCGGCGCTGAACTCCTTTGGTCTTCTTGAACCGAATGCGGATTGGAACGCGCTGATGTATAATCCTGCAGCTGACATACAGAACAACCCTTAGTGTATTCACTGGGCAATCGCGGTTCTATCCTGGTGACAAATTGGAATTTGTCTTGGAAGATGGCACTGAGAGATCAACTCGGCGGCTCTCCCTTGCCACTGTACCTTTCGATACCCCTACGATCAATAGTGGGGAAGATCTATACTCTTTCTTCGTCTTGAACGACCTACTCAGCTCTATCCTCTTCCTCGAGTGACACCCCTTCACCTTCGAGTACGTCTACTTCTTCGGACGATACACCTACCGCAACAAATACAGCATTACCCAGCTCATCATCTGGTTCCTAGAGCGTTGACACGCCTACTTCTTGGGCGGGTGTGCCAGCCTATCCTTCGAACCCGGAAATCGTGCAGCGTTCCCTTGGCTACGGTGGCTTCCTCACGGGCTACTTTCTAAATGACTCGTCGATAGCAGTCCTAAGCATTCCCAGCTTCGAGATGACTGGGTCAGCACTTTCATCCTTCTCTGGTACTATTGGTAGGTTCCTCCAACGCAGCAAAAGAGCCGGGTTGAAGAGAGTCGTAATCGATCTCCAGCAGAATTACGGTGAAGTTCTTTTAGCAGTGGGTACGTTCAAGCAATTTTTTCCTTCAGAAGAACCTTTTGGTGGCAGCCGTCTTCGTGCGTCCCACTACTCAGGTGTACTTGGCAACACGTTCACCCAACATCAAAGCAAAGATACACTAAGTCAGGCGGATATCGATGCCCTAATAGACATTCCCTGGGCTGTGCTTGATTATGTGGACGCAAGCACCGACCAGAATTTTACATCTTGGCCGAATTTTCTCGATCCCCACGCCCATCATGGAGACTTCTTCTCGAAGGTTCAGCAGTATAATCTATCAAGCAGCCTTTTCGATGAGGTCGCTACAGGTGGTTATCTTGAGGATGGCACCAGTCCGGCAACCGCTCCGCAACCACGCCTGCACCTTTCGCCACAGAGGACATTGTCATTCTTACCGACTCTCTCTGCCATTCCGCTTGCGCAGCTTTTGTAGAAATGATGCACCATGAGGCGGGTGTCCGTACTGTCTTCGTCGGTGGCCGGCCTAACGTCGGCCCAATGCAAGCGGTGGCTGAAACTCGTGGAGCGCTTGGGTACAGTACTGATCAGCTCGACAACGATATGTACGTGGCCACTACCTTCAACTTGAGCGTCACGGATGAATTACCACAATCTCACGTCACAGAAGATCTTCGTTTCTGGATTACATCTGCGGGGATCAATATTCGTGACCAAATCCGTGAAGGCGAGACAGAACATGTCCCTCAACAGTTCGCATATGAAGCTACCGACTGCAGGATTTACTGGACCTATTCAACATTTAACAATTTCCGGAACCTATGGCAGCATGCCGCAGATGCAACGTGGACAAAACCAGACTTGTGCGTCAAAGATTCGAGGAACTTCCACTCCACGGATGCGACAGACACTGTCGGTCCCAGCGCAAGCCAGAAAAATCTGTGGAGCAGTGCCAAATCTGGACAACAGCAGAACACCGGTGCTTCCTCTGGAGCCAGCCTCGGAAACGCAAAGGGCAATGGCATAGCTAGCGGCGACGCCAATACCAAGACTCCTACACTAAACACGGCCTATAAGGTAAACAAGCAACCAAAAACCTGCGCGCGCAACGAGGTCTGCTCCGTAGTCAGCTCCTGCAAAAACGGCAAATTCGACTTCACATCTCTCTGCAAGCAGCAGTGTACATCAAGCAACTAGTGTCTCGCATACGGGCAACGCAATTTCTGCAACATCTTCGACCTGCAATGCAAACTCGGCCCTACCGTCCAGCCAAGGTGCAGCCGACTAAACGACAAGAAAGTCTTCCAAGGCTCAGACTCGCAGCAGAGCACAGCCGGCAAACTCATCGGCGGGCAGTACCAAGTTGCCCTAGCCGGCTTCTGCGAGCACAGGATAAAGACGGATGCAAAGTGCTTGGATTGGTTGTATAATCCTCCTCCTGCCCCAAAAGCGTCCATGGCGGCGCTCGCGCAAGCTTCGGTCACGAATATTATCGAGGATGTTCCTACGTCGCCTGATGATCAGGATTTCTCGAATGATCCTACGATTGAGGACGGATCGGTGGGTGTGGCTGTTAATGGGCAGTTTGGGGTTAGTGGATTGTAATTATAAAAATGATGTCGGCAATGTTTGTTGATAATCGTTGTTCTATATAAGGGAGTAAAAGCTGGAGCACGGTAAAAGTATGGGTCTAAAAGCGAGCTTTGACGATTTATGCAGTGCATCGTCACCGATTTCCTTGCCATCCTCGAGTAACTACATACTATAAAATTGGCTTCCCTTGTAATTGCACCTTCACATACCATATCCAGCTTATATATATACCCCCTTAGCATTATCATACTATAATACCTTATCATTATCAAACATTCATGACACCTCACTCAATCACATCAAAAAACTACCAGGACGTACTGCTGCAATACCATCAACTCAAAAACAAGCAGACAATAACCAGTCTTGGTACAAAAGCAATGGCCTAAAGGCTAGATCAAGAAGTGAAAGCTGCGAGCACCGATCACACACATACTTTACTTTTAACATAATCCAAGATTTCAGACGGGACAAACTAAATTCGTAAAACTCCAAAGAACAAGGCATGTACGACGAGAAGGGATCGGAAATGCGGACATGTGAAATGAATCATTTGGGAACGTGAAGTGTCGCTTGATCTGATGGTTCGGCTTTGCTTCTCGGCTTACTTTTACGGAATCTCGACATTCTCTGGTGGCCGTTTTGGGAAGTCCATAGAAGAGAGTGAGTTGTTGCACTGAGTGGAAGTGTTAGGCGAGCTTCCTTGGGTTAATGATGCAACGCTTGTGTTCGAACCATGGACACTAGACTCCGACCTTTTGATTTAATTTATGCCAACTTACCTCGCTCTATATCCGTGGCAATACCTACAAAGTCCCAGGTCTCCTAATGAATCCTCATAGACCAGAGAGCGCCATGTCATACAATCGTTCGCCATCTCCGTCCACCGAAATCTAAGCTTGCCACATGCGTGCTCAAAATTCAATAAAGAAAATCACATTGGTTGAGCCGCTGGGAAAAACCTGGGCCCTGCAAACCCATGCGCAACAATGCTCTGGATATCGATATTCTGATCTTTGTTTGGACTCCAGAATTTAAGCAGGATGAACTTGCCGGAACTTATGCTAAAGTCAGTATACAGAGAGCCAACCAGAACTCACAACGTAGTTCAATCTAATCGCACGCAGACTTTGACTTACACAGGGGGGTCGAACTTGATGCTGACCATGCTTTTCTCTCTTTCGATGAAGAATGTCGCATGTGGCATCAGTAACTTCATAGACTCATTCTCGCCGGCTGGCTGTTCCGCGATTTCGACTCTGCTAGGGGCAGCTCTACGCCTGCTTCTGCGGTGATGTGGTGGTACACCCATAAGCCTTGCGCGGCTCTCGACCCAGCGATTGAGTCCGTCTTCGGTTTCATCAGATGACTCGTAGGGTGGGGGCATGCGGTCGCGGCGGTAGCGATCAGCAAGAGTAGCGGCGCTGGATTCTTCTTCCTCGTCACCGGAGTGATCGTCGCAGTTGGTGGATACGGTGAAGAATAATGGGTTTAGCGAGTTAGCACCTTGAAGTGGGGGCCTCAAGGTATCGCCTACACTGGACGTTGTGAAATTCATTCTGGTCCTTGGCTCGAAGATCTGACGGGTTGCGACGGCTCTAGGTTGTCGGGCATAGGGTCTTGCATTTGATAAAGGGGGCGGTATAGTTCGCTCGGCTGCGTCGTTGACGCGACGGGAGGGAGGTCGATTGCCATTGGAAGATTCCGAGATCTCAGAGATCGGCGAGGGCTGTGTACTGCGTACCGAAGAGCTTGAAGATGAACGGCGAGAAGGTGAAGCCTCTCGGATTTGATATCGCAATGTGTGTCTCAGTAGATCTTCGGAATTCATAGACACGAATATCATACCTTCCTGGATACTACGGACAAAGAATTAGCTGAGTTAGTATAACGCAATTTGTAGGGGTTAAGAGCCTTACGGTGCAGTGAAGCCTCGTTCAGGAGCCTTGATAACCAGCTTCGTCAAGCAGAACGCAGTCTTGCCCTGATGACGTACTACGATGTTGCATTTGCTTCTATCCGTGCAGTAAACGCTTTTATCATTGCGTAGAACGTTCTCCGGCCAGTACTCTCTGCCATGTCTCGCCGCATCGGCATGAAGCCCTCCATCGCAGCTTTCAATCTCCATCTTTAGTGGCCCAGGCACGACCTGGCCACGATAGCCGTAAGTAAATCCCTCGAAGCCCTCAGCTAACGAATCACAATCCAATTTTCTGCGTTTGGCATGTCTCCTGTTAACCTCAGCTTCACCAGAGTATTCTCTGGCACTGATGTCTGGGGATCCGATACGAGGGATAGGTCGATCGAGTAACGAGCTGAGGTTGGAGCTTGCTTCATTCAGGCGCTCCACAGCTTCTTGGACGGTGCCTACGCTTCCTTGCACCGTTGCCTCCCCGAGGTGCCGATGCCTAATGTTACGTATTTGCCGTTCATTCGGTATTGCATGAGGCCGAGACCTTAAAGCAGAGATCGGCGCCTGGGTATCAGATGCTGAGACGGTGGCACCAGGTGATGGTTGAGCAGCCTGACGCCGAGCAAACTGTTCTCGCAATGCTGATTGCTGCACGCTTTGTCTCCGAAGACGCTCTCCCATACCACCGGCAGTATGCCCTTCCATGGTGTTTCTTCGAGCTCGTTCAGACCGCAGGACGTCTCGAACTCGGTGTTGTGGGACAGGCCGGAAATCGTCGGCTTCGTCCTCGATGGTAGGGGCGTTGTGATGGTATGACGCTGGAGGGAAGTCAAAGTTGCCAGACTGCGGGTAGTCAGCGATGGGTGGGTACAAGCTAGTGGAACATCCATATATGCTCCGATTTACACAGTTCGATCAGAACAGACACGTTGGTCGAGCATACCATAGTAGACAAAGCAACAGGCCTGGTCAATGACTTGGATGTGCTCAGTTCCGATAAATGAAGAATGAGTGATATCAAGCCGAGCAATTCGAAGATATGAATGTGCAAGTCAACCAAGTTTGATATTCGGATAATGTGACAACCACAACGTCCGCGTCGTTGAGTAGGTGAGGCATTACTATGTAGAGGAACATACAGTACCTTACTGTGTACTTTACGAGTACCGTACCACCGTGATCCGTTAGGCAGGGCGCTACCGGCTACATCCGAATACCTTAAAACTCCGAACGTCATTCTTCCTGGAACCCTGCAACTTCAAACCGCGTTGGTCGTTCTTTGTTTGAGCTTGAGCTTCTTCTGCACAACTCATCCACCTTACAGCTGCCCTTCGTATCAGCTCGAGCTCTTTCACCACTTCTCAACTTGGAATCCACTCTTTGATCATAGCTCCATCATTTCCACACCTCATAGCCCCCCAATCGAACATGGACGGTAATATCCAGCCCACAAATGTAACTCAGCTTTCCAATGGAGCCTCATCCAATGGGAACATATCAGGCCAGTTGGTAGCTCAAGCTCCAGTCATCAGTGCCGGTAAGGGGAATCTCTGGGAAATTGATGTTGGTTGCTGACGCTGAAGCAAACAGACGAGATAGCACTGTATGATCGTCAGATCCGCTTATGGGGGGTCAAGGCGCAAGAGAAGTGCTTGGTCCGCACCTCTGGCATGTTTGAGTAGGATGCTAATGAAATTGTAGGCTCCGAACGGCGAACATTCTCTTGATCCGCATGAAGGCTCTTGCGAATGAGATTGCCAAAAATCTGGTCCTTGCGGGCATAGGGTCTTTGACGATACAAGATGATCAAGCGGTCGTAGATGATGATCTTGGTGCCCAGTTTTTCATCTCAGAGCAGTCTATTGGCTTAAATGTAAGATTTGCAGGTTTTGTAGAGTCTCAGGTACTAATAAGAGCCCCAGCGTGCAGAAGCTTCAGCAACTCAAATCGGGAAACTTAACCCGAGGGTCTCACTCCACGTTGATACCGAAGACATAAAATTGAAGCCGCCAGAGTACTTTGCGCCTTTTGACATGATCATTGCAACGGACTTGGATCTAGCCACACTATCAACCATCAATGCCGCGTGTCGACTGTGTAACAGGCCATTTTACGCTTCTGGAACCCACGGCTTCTATGGATACATATTCGCTGATCTCATCCAGCATGAATATGTCATCGAGCGAGAGAAATCAAATATTCCCACTGTGCTGAAAGCAGAGAGTGCAACTAGATCAATAGTAGCTACCAGCACGAAAAAAGAACATGGAAAATTGGTTGAAATGGTTACAAAGCGAGAGATCTACTCGCCAATCATTCTTGCCAATAGTTCTCCCATACCACCAGAACACCTGAGCTCTCGAAGACGTAAGCTCCAGATCCCACCACTCTTAACCTGTCTCAAAGCCCTATGGGAATTCCAAAGCATCTCCGGCACCCTACCCTCGCACTCACACGCAGACCTTGAACTATTCACTACCCTCGCAACAGAAAAGCACAAGGAATTACAACTTCCATCGGAAACGCTACGGAGTGAGTTCTTACGCAGCTTTCTGCAAAACCTGGGCAGTGAGATTGCACCAGTCACAGCATTCTTAGGAGGCCAACTAGCGCAAGATGTTATCAATGTCTTGGGACAAAGGGAACAACCGATTCAAAACTTCCTTTTATTTGATGGGGAAGATTCGAAAGGGCCGGTTTACGCTCTTCATCCGATCTTCCCCCCGCTTGACCAGCCCTCGATATGATTTTGGTTTGATCTAGTTCCAGTAAAAGCCAAGAGCATGCGCAAACTTATTCAGAAGCTCCCTGTCTCGCTGCTGCGCAGAAATGCTCAAACAATTTCACCCGGACGATCTGTCTTCAATCATCCAAAGACGCATCATACCCGATAAGGAGTGCTTCTTTGTCACTTTGACTCCCATAAAACCCCTGCGATGATCTAGTCATCACTCAGCCGAAGATCTTCGGTTCAGTACGTTCGGCTTGGTCTGGCGTTTCTGATGACGACCAAGGCTCCTTTCTTCGAGAGGGTGATGGTGCCATCAGCCTCTGAAGCAGGGCACCGGCAACCAGGCTATAGTTCTCTCGAAACGGGGTGGGTCATTTGCTGAACCGACAAACCGTCATGATGATGGAATGAATTTACCGGAATAACGATAATGGATGATTTTCTGATCGCTCAATCTATTGCCATGTACTACTATTTTCCACCATGTACTACACCATAGAGCAGTCTAGTCGAATTCATATTCCCTCAATCTAATTATTCGACGGACTATTTCTTTATAAGGTGGAAGCTTATTCTTCAGCACAGAAACTTGCCCTGCTCTATTCCAACTTTTTAGTAAATCACATCTCTTGAACTTCAGAGACCCAACTTAGATATCGTCCAACTTGCCCACATCTTTCCACTAACGAATAAATTAAGCACAGACCTCGAATCAATATATACCTAGTTTTCCACCACCGTCTCCACCCCCTTCATCACCCTCCAACAAACCCACCTACTGCTTCTTCTTCTTCTCGCTCCACGAACTTCTCCCATTCGCTCCTAACCTAGGTCCACTGAACCCCCTGAACGTCACCCCGACTAACACCCACCCGACCCACAAACATCCCAAAACCACTACCCCCACCGTTACACCCTCGACCCACCTCGTCCCTTCAGGATCCAGAACAGGAACTTGCAGTTTCTCCACCAACATTCCTTTCCCGCTCCCCGCCTCACTCCGCCTCACCACCTCATCGCCCGCCGTCTCACTAGCATTCGGCTGCAAATGATAAAACATCGTCCTCGTCCCAAACAGACTCTCATAACCCAAATTGACCCGATCGAAAGGGTTCGTGTTCATCTTCGTGCCCTCGTCCGCGGTGCAGGCCCAGAACACTACAGGCCATGGCACTTCCAGCTGCGCTATCCCGCCTTTCGCAGGAGCTAGGTAACGCAAGTGTAGCGGGATATCAGCGTGCCATTGCCCTCCTGCATTGTGCGCTGTCGTGGGATGTCTTTGGATGGCTCTGAACGGGTCCTCTGGCGGCGCTAGTTCGAGCAGCATGGCGCTGCCCCATTTGCTGATTACCCAGTCTGGAGCCTCGAGGTCGGTTTCGCCTGAGAGAGAGCGGATGGCGCGGAGGTTCTTGGAAGAGAGGAGGTTGGGGGAGGAGAGCTGGTATTTGTCGATGAAGAGGGCGGAGGGGAGGGTGAGGTAGGTGTGTAGGGCGCAGGATTCTGAGGGTGGGACGAGATGGGAGGGGAGGGTGAGGCGGAGGGTGGGGTGGAGGCCAGTGGGTGGGGGGAAAGTGGTTGTGTAGAATTGGGGGATAGGGGATTTGGAGGCTGGCGGGAGAGGGTGGTGGCGGGATGGGAAGGAGAAGAGGGTTGGGTCTGCGAAAGGGAGCTTAGTGGGAGGTGAGAAGAGGAGGAGTTGAGAACAAATTACTTGGTTTGATGTCTTCCCCGATTGTGATGAGGAAGCCGCCGAGGGAGAGCTCTTCCGGGTTGTTGGGGTTTTCATTCGCAAGAACGCCTATTTCGACTTTAGCCGATTCAGGAAGCTTTGAGATATGCTCGTTCCAGACTCCTGAGTCTGGAGGTGCGTGATGAAAGGTAGTCAGCACGAGAGCTTGAGAGATGGTGTCATAATCGATGTCTAGGTAGTCCGTCCTGTGGAGGGCAGCTGCTTTGGTAAGACATCCTTTGTCTTGACCTTGGCATATCTTTTGCTGGATGTAGGTGACGAAGTCCTCCAAAGATGATAGGAGCGTATAATACTGAAAAGCTGTAGAGGAAGAAAAGCGTTCTGATATCATTGGTAGGCTAGTGAAGGTCTCCTACACCTTTTGGTTTGTAAAGCTCTTTAACATGTTACAATAGACTATATTACCTCAGGTGACGCGCATTTCAGATGGTCTCCGAAAGCTTTTTGGAGTAAAGGACATAGCAGATCGCTTCAAGACTCAGTATTGATATCTCAATAATCTCAATATTAGACTAAGGCTCATCCTTACATACGCCGAACGATTTCTCTGCGGAGTGAAAAATACATGCAAGCCAGGGGAAGCCCTCGAAACGAAAGGCGCTATAGAAGCATAAGGAGTAGAAGAGATCCATCGGATATGCAATTCGTGGCATTGCTTCAGGACTCGCCATAGCTGTGTAAGTCAGCGCCATAGGTAACTGCTAGCCAAGATGGAATGAAGATACCTCCTGAGGAAGCTCATGCAAGCCGAACGTCAATCGATCCTCTCGAGCAGCCTTCAAAGACTCGACATGAAGAGTATCATTGTCTAGCTGAAGCTGTTCCAATTTGAAGACATCATTCGCACCGTGAACGAAGGTTATTCGTTCCCTCATGGTAGATGGGTCTGAGCCGTTGTTCTAGGGAGCTCGAGATTGAACATCAAGGGTCCCATAAGGCTGGCGCGCTTGCCGACAATGACGTCCCGAAGCTATGGCCACTATTCAATAAACTCTCAACAATCAGAGACCACCTGTCCATTCCGTTCGGTAACTGTTTTGGGTAAAACCATCTCTCTCGATCCTTCATGTTGTAAAAGGAGGCAATCCCCTGGGCGTCACTATGCATCTCCCACACCTCTGCCTCACCGTCCTCAGCCTTGCGGCAGCGACACAAGCAGCCCGTAAACCCACCTCCTCCGACGCCATTCTGCTCTCCAACGTCAAAACCCTCACGCTCCGCAAAGATCTAAAAACAACTCACAACCGCGTCTCCGCCGTCCCGCAATTAGTATGCATCGGCGGCAACGCCGCCGACCTCTACCAGGTCGACGTCATGCGCTGCAAAAACCAAGGCGCCGACTACGACGACGAGAATATCCAATGGACGTGCACCGCTAACTTGCCTTCTGAATTTAAGCTTGGTTCTACGAATGTGATATGCGAGGGGTTTTCATCGAGTAGTGATCCGTATGTGCTAAAGGGTAGTTGCGGGGTGGAATACAGATTACTGCTTACGGAGGCCGGGGAGGAGAAATATGGAAGGGGCGCGGGGAATGTATGGTCTGGCTATAAAGGCAAAGGCTATATCAACTGGCCAGCTATAATCTTCTGGAGTTTATTCATCACGGTGGTGGGGTTCATGGTATATTCCGCCTTCCTCAAAGACTGGCTTAACGGCACCGGGCGCCAAGCGGGAGGCAATGGCTTCCCCTGGGGTGGCGGCGGTGGTGGCGGAGGAGGAGGATGGAGACCCGGCGGCGATGATCCACCACCCCCATACACCTCCGCTCCACCGCCACAGTCTAAAGCCTCGCGCTCGAGTCCCCGAGCAGCTCCCGCAGCCGCCCAAGAAGGCTGGCGACCAGGGTTCTGGACCGGAACCCTAGGGGGCGCTGCAGCGGGGTACCTCGCCGGCAACAGACAGGACCAGACGAGAAACCAAGGATGGGGAAATACGGGGGGGTACTTTGGGAATAATAATGGAGAGGGGAGTTCGGGTTGGGGCGGGGCGAGACCGAGCGCGTCCAGTAGTTCGAGCTTTTCGAGCACGAGGCATGAGAGTTCGGGGTTTGGGGGGACGAGTAGACGATGAGTGGGTGTGAGTGAACTTGGGGTTTGGGTGGGGGGTTGAGGGAAAGATGGTATGGAGTCTTGGGGATGGAATGTGGGTTGGCGAAAAAGGGGGTGGGTGGATCTTGCTTGCTGCGAGGCTTGAGGCGTTGGGGGTTTAATGTAGTTCTGTATCATGATCAATACCCCGGATCTGTTCCTAAGCAACGTCAGACAGGCAATCCAATCATTCATCGAAGAATGGCAATCATCGCCCATGTCTCCATTGGCATCTGGACCCCGGGTGAGTTTCTCACTCCGGCCGTCAACCGTCTAACATCCATGCAGCCCCAGATGCCAATGATCTCGTCTTCCACGAATCAAGCCCCAACCTCGACCTCAACCTGCCCCTGAACCGCTCCCTCCTCAATCGTCCCCAACACCACCTCCTCACCTCCAGCGTGTGGAGCTTTCCCACGCTTCCCCTTCTGTTTCCCCCCAGCCTTCTCCCTTTTTCCCTTCTTCGCCTTGCCCACATTCTCCTTCGCACCCCCCTCGCCCTCAACCGCCTCGCCCTCAATCCTCGCCTCCTCGGCCCTCTTCCTCACCGCCTCCTGCATCACCTCCTTCTCAGCCGCCATATCCTGCTCCAACGCCCTACGATCCTCCTCGATCTCCCGTTCCAGCTCCTTCGGATCATCAAACACCGTATTCGTGGCTCGCGAGAACTCATCAATATCAACGGGAATGCGCTCGCCCATGAGCGTCTCTTTGATTCTTTGATAGTCTGCTTTTTCTTCTTTGCAGAATTTGAGCTTGATGCTGCGGCGAGAGCGCCCGGGGAACAATTTGCTGATCATTTCGAAATCGGTGCCGAACATGCCGAGGCCGTCGTAGAATTTGGTAGTTTCGTCTTCGTTCCAGGAGCCGCTTCGTTCAACCTTCATGTAAGAGCCTGCATTGACACGGCGTGAGAGGTCGGTCTCCTCGACAGATTCTTGTTGTTCTGCGCGTCGCTCAACGGCGGCGTTGGCGTGGCGGTCGATCTGCATGGTGTTGTAGTCGATTGTAATCTCGCCGTCGACAAGAATTGTTTCGGGTTGAGCTCGTGTCCCCGCAGTTGCCAATCTTTCCAATCTCTCATCGGTTGTTTCCTGGGGATTGGAGTCTGGAGCCTCAGGTTCTTCGGCAGCGAGTAAGTCATGCAACTCCTTTTGCCTCTTCTTTGCAATTTCTGCTTCTTCCATAATCTGAAGTTCTCGTTCCCTTTTGGATTTCTTGCCCTTGCGCATGTCCTTGCAGAGATCTACCATTTTGACTTCTGAAGCTATGATTGTCTCTGTAGCTGCTTCTTCAGGAGTAGGAGAGCGTTTGCGTCGACTTCGGACATTTCTCTTCTTGCCGGCTGTTCCTTGGGTGGCGTCCGCGACAACCTCAGCCGCTGCTTCTTCTGCGGTTTGCCTACCCTTTCCCTTTGCTGGTTTCCTTGGCCTCTTTGCCTTGGGCGGCTGGCTAGCCGCGTTCGCTGGACCAGAGGTTGTCTGAGTGGCATCCGCATCATTTGGAGCTGTTGCAACATCAGCGCGTTGTTTCCCCCTAGCTTTGGCCGACACTTTCGGCTTTGTCGGCTTCTTCGCCTTATCCGGTTTTGATCTAGACCGTGAAGAAAAATATCCTCGTCCGGCGGTAATTGACGGTTCTGAAACAACAGCGTCGGTCTCAGTTGTTGACCGAGGTACATTGGCACTGGCTTTAGGTGTTGATGATTGGGTTGATGAGTTCTTTGTTTGGGGCTGTTCTACCCTTCGACGCTTGGTCGCTGGTGGGTTCACATTAGCTTGGAGAGCCCCTATACTCGCAGCAGCAGTACTACTAGTTGAATTTGAAGTGATAGCTGGAGGCCCTGGAGTGTGTACGGGAGGAGTGCTCAAGTTCTCCTGCGCAACGATTCCAACAGCTGCCACACCAGATAGCCTCCCCACATCCCGAGTATGCTCGGTCGTCGAACTGTCACCAACTGGCGCTTGTATGCTGGCGGTATCGGGCGGCTCAGCCGTGCGTTTTCGCGGATTGATCTGAGCTTGAGGCTTCTCTGCGGCAGCTCGAAGGCTTTCAGGTTGCGATTTTCGTGTAATAGGAGTTGAGATTAAAGTAGGACTATCGTCGTGAAAATTCGAGGTTCGTTTAGTGGCGATTTGCTGCTGCTGAGAGGGAGCAGGTGTTGGATAAGATACTGGAGGTGTGGGAGAGGCTGCGACATGTTGCCGTTCAGATTGAGGTTGGGGAGTCTGAGAGAGTATCTGCCTGTCTACACTGGTTCTGGCAGAGGTCTGTGCCGAACTTGAAGCAGGCGGACGTCGAACAGGAGCTTTGGGCGCAAACTTCTTCCCCGACTTGTCTTATCGAAGTCAGTTGAGGTAGACCTGAATTGGTATGTGTAGAGCATACTGATCACGGAGCTCCCCAGTGCTAACATGTTTGGTAGCCCTGGAAACCAGCACTCGCACCTGGGTTGAATTTACTGGGCAATTGTTGATGACTTCTTACTTTGATTATTAAGTCTGTAAGGTACCTTACAAGTAGAGCCGCACGAGGCCCCACGGCTTCATCTGTGAGGGGTACTGTACTGTAAGATCTGGCGCCGCTAAACTAGCCCCGTACCGCTAGGACAAGGCGCAACTCGCAAGATTGCACCTCGAAAAAGCTGCTCCTGTCTTTATGCCTCGTCAACAAAGGCCAACAGCACCGGCAATTCCATTTACAGCGCTGTTCAGAGAGTCTTTGTTGTAATAGAGACACACTCAAACGATCTAAAGTCCTGACTAAGGTTTGGTGGCACTGATGAACCTCGTCGGAGGTCATCCTGTCTCCCTTTCTTCATCTGATTCTTTGAAGATGGAGGAAAGGAAGAGACCAGCCTCTAATGATCATGATTCCTCTGCACCCCCTCTTAAGAAGCAGGCTACCTCCGTCAACGGCACGAGAGCTCATCCAGACGCAGATATGCCGTGGAAGGACGACCTTGAGGTAAGCCTTGCAACGGCTCTATTACCGTTCAATTTGCCTATCGGTAGCATGCAATCTATCTTCTACCTTGGCTTGGTACATTGCGCTGACATTCTAGATTTTCCTCAGCGGTTTACAAAAGAAGCAATATTACGACAAATGAAAGAGATTCAAAGGGAGCGGGACACCACAGAGAAACGGTTACATGAATTTACAAAGCGCACAGCATATCACGATGATCATCTCCGTATTATTGATGCTTGGTTCTGCCAGGTCAGTATATTTTCATCAGTCACCTGTTATGGGATATAGTGCTTATGCAGATTGACTACGCAGTTACTTGACGAAGTGAAGATCTTGGTCGGACAATTGGAGAATCCTATAGCTTTTCAAGCATTTCCGTCTACGCTTCTAACCGCCGATCTTCCAATTTTCTCCGAGCATCTCAAATCAAGATCCGCCGCAATATCGTCTACGATATCAGAGCTCTTCTCTAGGTCGACGGCGACATCGCCTGAGGTTTCGGAGCTTCAAGGTCGTATCGCCCAATTACTTGCCGCTGAGAAGGGTCACATTACAGAACTGGAGAGAACTCGCTTGGAAAGGGACGAGTACATAGACCGACTGGAGAAAGCATCGCTACGTTATATGCTAGCAGAAAAGCGGCTCGATCGTTCAAAAAGTGCAACTGTAGCGAAGCTTGAAAAGCAGGCCATATTTGGGGGCGGTAACGCACTGGGTAGTGGCTTAGGAGGTGGTAACGAGGGTTCTGGGAGTGGACAGGATGACAGTATGAACATCAAGTCTGAAAACGGTGATGATCTGTTTGAGGCTGAGGAAGCTCGAAAAGAGGCTGTTGCTGCATCTGCCAAACAAAAGGAACAAATCGAAGCACTTGAGGCGGAAAATAAGAAGCTTACGACTCAAGTTATGACATCGAACAATCGACTATCCCGTTTGACAGATGAAGATTACAGCCGTACGGACCTGTTCAAACATCTAAAGTCTCAGCACGAGGATGTTATCAAGCGGATAAACAACCTGGAGGCTACTAACGTCCAGCTTCGGGAAGAAGCTGAGAAGCTACAGGCAGAAAGGACTGCCTTCCGGTTGCAATTAGAGAACGAGTCGCAGGCCGCTCTTGCAGAGAAAGAAGCTCATTTAGCTCAAGCTGAGAACGATTTGGCAAGGATACGGACGGCCAGAGATGAATTAATCGCGGATGTGTCCATGCGAAAAGCGAGTCAAAATCAAGAGAAGGCGTCCATCGAACAGATCAAAGAGCTTGCTAATGCCAAGGAAGAGCGCATCAAGGCATTAGAATCTCAGATCGAGCGTCTAGGCGCACAAATTGGTCAACCTAACGGAGTTGCAAGTCCGGAGTCCATTCTGGAGGATCTATCAGCGGACGAGCTTCACAGCAGATACGCGAATCTGGAACGGCAATACAAGATGTTAAGCCAGGAGCTTCAGTCAATGGGCACAGCATACACCAAGGCATCCACGCTTGCATCTCAGAAACTTAGCAACTTGTCCGCGCTGGAAGAAAAGGTGACACGGTTAGGGGCTGAAAAGTCCAAAGCCGATCAAAAATACTTCGCAGCCATGAAATCCAAGGAAGCCAGAGATCAAGAAGTGAGAACTCTTCGCGCACAGAATTCTAAGAGTTCCGACATAGTTTCGCAACTTAAAGATTCAGAGGCGTCATTTCGTGCCCTCAATATAAACCTGGAAAAACACGTTGCGGAGCTCAAGGAGTCACTCACGGCCATGACCAACCAGCATCGTACCTGTCAACAGCACGTCAATGAGCGAAACATTGTGCTTGAAGGCTTCAAAGCGCAAGCTGAAGACCTTAAGAAATCCCTTCTGGCCAAGGATAGCTCGGCAAGCACGGTCTCGAGTGCACACAGAAAAGCCGAGGTCGAAATCGAACAGCTCAAGGTTCGCGTCGAAGAAACGCAGAAGAGCTTGGAGTCATGGAAAACCAAAGGCTTGGGCAACCAAAGCAGCGAATACGAAATGCTTCGCGTAAGTGCCACCTATCAAATTAAATCTTTCCGTGCCCTAACCTTTGAAATCTCTAGACCCTGGCTATCTGCACAGTCTGCAGGATAAAATTCAAAGACACCGCCATTAAAACATGCGGGCACGTCTTCTGCAAAGACTGTGTCGAGGAACGAATGACGTCGCGGTCGAGGAAATGCCCCAATTGCAACAAGCCCTTTGGACTCAACGACCCTTTACACGTGACGCTTTAGCCTTTACCTAGGAGCTTTTGTACGAAATAGAGGCAGATTTCCCATTCTTCTGTAAATTATTTGAATGCTACTTTGGAGCTTTGGCTTTGCTAGCATAGCCTTGACGACTGAAAACCCGGAGCCTTTGACAAAGCTCGAAGCTCAATCTCAGCTCTCACTGTCAGCTCCCTGCCCATGTCCTCACACACGCCATCAGATACCCAAGCTCCCCTCTTCACACTTCGAAACCAACTCCTTCCGATAATACCACCATGGCCAGAAACACCCACGCACGTCATTGCCAAAGCCCCCCTGCAGCTTGCAGGTCGATTTACCTCACGAAGCTGGCAGTAGGGAATTTTGGAAAAGGGAGGGGGGTTGGCTATTGAGCCGTGCAGCTTTCGCTTCGCTTCTTCTCACAGACTTCTGGGCTTGCACAGCGATGGCTCTGTGGAAGCGCGAGAGTGTTCTTGCTAGAGCAGAGCGGTAGAGATGTAGAATAGACAGTGTTGCTTGAGAGGGTGAGCGTCTCGCGCCTCTGGAATTGCTGAAGTGCACTACATGATAATGTCCTGAAGGGAATCGAGATTTGCGATGACATGTAGCTGAAAGAGCTCGTGGTTGGATCCTGTGGTTTTCGAGCTCTTTGTTCTGCGATTGTGAAGTACACGCACCCGTAAGAACAGATCCGTTGCCACCAGCTTGATAACTCCACCCAAACGCCCTCGCAATCACTGTTCACCACCCCATCTCTTTCCACCTTTCCCCTCACCAATGCCTCCCCGCCAACAACCAACCTCCCCCTACACCTCCTAACGTACCCTCACACAGTCCCCGCAATACTCAACTCCCGAATCTCCCCCAACACCCCCTCCACCCTCTGATCCAACACCCCCTGCGCATACGCCTCCCTCGTATCCGCATCCAAAAACTGCTGCACCTGCGCCATCCTCGAGTACGCCTCGGCGCAAAACCGCAACTGGATCTTGACCAGCGCCTCGAAGCTCGGATCCAGATACGGCACGCGCAGGTCAATCAGCTGCGGGATCTCGTTGTACAGCTGCTCGTTGAGGGACTCGTAGGCGGAGCGGGCGAGCTCGGAGTCGCGCTCGGCGCGGGGCAGTTTGGTGGGGTCTTTGTCTGGTTTTTCGACGAGTTTCTTGACGCGGGCGCGGGTGGAGTCGTAGTCGAGGAGTTTGTGATTGCGTTTTTTGATGCATTCGTTGATGTCCGGGAAGTAGGCGCAGAAGCGGGAGATGGGTTCGAGCACGGTTTGTCTGTGAGAAGCGGGTTAGGCTTTGGAAGTTGTGGTCTGGGGGCTAGGTAGGGGGGGAAGGAAGTTGTATACCTGAATGGGCCATCTAGGGCTTTGATGGTTTCGGCGTCTAGGTCTTCGACGGCTTGTTTGTAGCTCCTGCTTACGCCGTCGTTGGCGCCTGCGTCGCCGTAGAAGGCGTCTATTGTCTCTGCGATGCGCATTTGGGAGGCTGTCATGGCTGTGGTTGACGTCAGAACATGCATCGAGTAGATTTCCTAGTAATGGGATTGTCGACCTCGCAACGAATCTAGATATCCCTTTGCTTCCTTTTGCAGTCTGGTTGCCGCAGACTCCATCGTGCGGTACCGCCTATTCAAGAAAACCGCCATTTAGCCACGGCTCTCCCATATTGGATCCTTGCTCTTATACTAAGGCGATAAGGGCGTACCTCTCCTCGACCTCATAATCTCGATCATTTGTCTTCTCGACATGCCCTGCCCCGACTGAGTGAGCCCCGTCCCTCGCATTGCGTCTTCATTACATAGCAGAGCTAAGACAAAGAATGCCTACCAGTCTTCATCATCACCTGGGTCGTCGCCCGGTTGACATTCTTCTTGAACCCTATACAAAGCTTGTCAGCCTTTCCCAAACATGACACTATTTCGATTGAGGATGATCTACCCGCCCAAGACATTGTATGTAGTTGGCTTTGCAAAGAGAGAGCTACGAATCGAGATGTAGAGATCACCGCTTCAGCGCAGAGACAAAACAGGTCTGTAAGATGGGTTTCAAGAGTGGACTGGCGGGATGGTGAATTACGTAGTAATCTATTCGTCCTTTTTGAGGCTGATGAGCCAACCGAGCATCACCAATATTGCCGCATGCTGCAGAGACGCGTCTCCCAAAACGGGCATAGACTACGAAATCTCATTATCCTCGTGTCCATTCCCAAACCACAATAACAATATAATCCTTTTGTGGGTTCATAGCTTCCAATTACTGTGCAAATCGACAGAATGCGAGCAATTGACTTCTTATATTCATTTACTGAGCACCAAGAGCCGCCACAGTAGACCAAATAGAATTTGTTACAAGTAAATCTGCAAAGACAGATATCATCATGCAAGCCATGTTGTAAAAACGGCTCATACGACAGCTGTGCGTCCTGGATCTCGCTGTCAATATGCCTCCCTACCCCTCTAACTTCTTCTAGCCCCAAACGCCAACTGCCGGTTCTGAAATGACCGATGGGGTATGCAATGCAAGTGGATAGAAACGAAGCCATGCAAAATCGTTGAGTCGTCAAAGTAGCAGACGAAGGGGAACAGAATGCGAAATCGCGAAAGCAAATTTTCCGAAGACAGGACTACCTTGGGGAATCAGGCCCAAGGCGTTAAGGACTTCCCGATCCCCCTCCGCTGTGTGTTAGAAGCCTTCCTGGGCCGCTTTGCAAATTTTTATCTCACGGCCCCATTCCGACTTCAGAACTTGTGAGGCTGTAATTCGCCGTGTCGGATTGGGGTCAAGTATCGAATAGATAACATTCCGACAGCGAGCCTAATAACATGTCAGAGAGGAATTCTACATTTGGATAAAACGGAATGACATACCCTGTGCAAAGTCTCGATGGGGCCATAGCCATCCTCATCACGTCTACCCTCCAGGTATCTTTCGAAGAACTCATCTTCGTCCTTCTTGGCCACGCGCCAGAGATGTCTACCAGTCCTCATAGCCATGTAAATAACGCCAGTAGCCCATACATCGACAGCTCTGGGATCGAATTCCTTATCGACATATTCTTCAGGAGCAATGTAGGGGGCCGAGCCGCAGAGACCAGCAGTCATGTGTGCCTCTTTTTCCCAGGCCATCCGGAAACACTCTCCGTTACCAAAGTCGGTAATTTTGAGAGACCCGTGGGTGGTCAGCAGCAGGTTCTCCGGCTTGAGATCGCGGTGAGCGACACCCATTTCGTGCAAGTACTCAACACCGCACATCAGCTGCTTAAAGTAGCAGTCGGCCTCCAGAACCTCAAGCTTTCCTGCTGCCAGTACAAGCGTATACAGGTCCCCACCGGCACAAAACTCCATGACTTCGCAGTAGTCGCCCTTCGCATCTTCCAAGAGGTCGAGGGTATGGATGATGTTCGGGTGACGGAGTGACGATGAGATACAGAATTCCGACGTAAGGCGCTTCTGGTATTTCTTTGGTGACTCTTGAGGTCTGCGGCGAAACTCTTTAACAGCGTAGAGATGCTCGACTTTTGAGTCCTTCGGGTCGGCTTTATGAGCAACCCTAACGATGCCGAAGGCACCACGCCCAACGATCTCCTGGCACTTCCCGTATTTCTGAACTAGAGTTGCTGTTGCATTTGGCCCTCCCTTCTTGTCGGCTGCAAGCTTCTCCCGTTCGTTCTTCAATTGATCGACCCAGTTGGAGACAAGGGATAGTTGTTGTTCGGCACCCACGTGCTCGTCCCGTTTCCTGCCGCCGAGTACATCTCGCACAATATCCGACAGTTTCTCTTGTCTTTTCGTGCTCTTCAATGTATGCTCATGGGTTCCATCCGGAAAGACTTCAAATCTCTTGAGGATTGGGTCGGCGTCTTTGTGGTCCTTCTTGATGCCCACGCTGCTCGGTCTCCTTCCCCATTCCGAAGAAGATTGGGGGTTTTTCTCCGAGTATGAGGATTGTCTGGCAGGTGTCTTTAAGTTTGAAGGTCTTAGGCCGCCGTTGCTGTCAGTATCGGATGCACCGTTGTCCGAGTGTCGGCTTTCCCTGGCTTCTTTGTCTCCAGGAACTTTGGCTTGCGAAAACATGCGAGTGAGGCGGTGCGTTATGGTGGGTTTCTTAGGAGTAGCTGGAACGCTCCCGGTATTACGTCCTGCGACTGGCTCTTCCGGGATTGACGGGGTAGAATGAACGTCCTTCCCGTCTTGAGACGGTAGAGACGCAGTTGATATCGTAGGAGAAGGTGTGGGGATTGGGGCCGGCTGGGGGTAGGTGGTGGTATTATGTCCGTTCATCATGATGTGTGTAGGCTTCCCTCGCAAGGGAAGATGGCGAGCGTTAGATTCAGAGCTCTCGAAGTTGTGTAGGCCGAGCTTCCTGAACTTCCAATCTTCAAGCTTGAAAAGCTGAAGTGGCTATGATGTTTTGACACGTGCAAGGGTCCTGAACGGGAAGACTCTCCAGTGAAGCCTGGACAGGCAATGATCTGAACCACCACGCCTGGGCAGCCTCGGCAATTGGGTTGCGCAGTTGTATCGTTGTTGAATTGGAAGGAAAATCGGGAGGCGAAATAACGGATATTAAGTACTTGAAAAGGGGTCACTGGAGAAAAGAGTGCATTCGAGAAGTGGATTATTAACTGGACGGTGAAGGTGGGGAGGCGATTTTGGGTGTCGGTTCGGGAGATTTCTGGCAGTTGATGGCCAAAATTGAATGTTATTGAGCGCGCGACACTCGGAAATCTTCGAGGACAGACATGAGCATGGCAATATCGTCGAAACGTCCTGGGTTTGGAGGGTGATAGCACAGGTAATGAGGGTCCTTGGCGAGAGCAGCTGGGGGGTGGGTCGATGAAGGTTTTGATTTTGTGGGCGGTCAAACAATTTCGACCCTAAATTAACCCAGCGCTACTATACTTGGTTGCGGTCACAGGGAAAGGCGTCCCAAACGTGACCGGAGAAGGTTGGACGAGACATATTCTAGTGTTATTATTTATCGTGCGAAAGTGCGAGTGGAAGCAGCAGGAATAAGGTGATGATTAAAAGGCTTGGGGGGGGTGATGTTGGAGTCCCGTAAGGTAGACTAATAAAGCGAATTGAGTGTTGCAGGTTTGTCCTTTGTTCTTTGTACGAGGGGCAGTATGGTACTCCGTAGTCCGTAGTGAGAGGGCAAATGGCAAATCAGACTGGAAGGAAGGATTAGTAAGCAACAGATGATACCGAGGTACACACCAGTTGCCTGAGGCAACACACCCGACAAAAGTGGTGAAAGATGAGGGGGGTCCCTTGTTTACGTCACACCATGCCTGTACGACTGTACGAAGATCAATCATCAATGATATGCCGCTAGGTACGGAGTACCTTACCTTGATCTCTCACCTGAACCTCGAATTTGCTTAAATCCCGAACTGGGTAGAATACCAGGGCAATTGTCTCAATTGGGTGTCGGACATCGCCCTTCCAGCTGGGCCTATCCTGCCTATCCTGCCTATCCTGCCTATCCTGCCTATCCTGCCCCGCGGTCAACAGGCTTGCATTGAACCAGACTAAAGCTGTACTCGACCTGGGGGTTGGGCGGCTTTCTACTGGCGTACGTTAATCCCTCATACAATACATATCTTGGTTAGCAGTCTTGACTGCGTCAACCAGCATGAAGCGTTGGAGATAAAGGATGCAGATATCTCGATGGCGTTCTGGCTTGCTTCAACACACGTGCACTCCCTACTGGACAGACGAACTGCATCTTGCTGCAGCACATGCAATCTATCAGATAACGATCTATGTTTCAATTGTGGGAGACACCATGCATGTACTACATCACGGTTACGACAGCGTACAACCGAGAAAGAAGCGGCATGTTGATGATGCAAGTGAGGTGCAAGTGAGGTACAAGTAACCAATTGATCAAGATCCGAAGCTTCCTCCTCCCGCTTCCCTTGGCGTGCGCAAGTCCGTCTTACCTTAAAGTGTTTGCGCTGCTGGTCTACTTTCAGTACCAAAGCAGCTGGTGTCCTTCGTTGTCCGCCCATTGTCATGCTGTCCGCCAAACTGTGTGCAGTAGTGGATGTGCTGTGCAAGCTAGTAATCCCTCTCTCAACGGTCACCCCATTCCTTGCACAGCTGAAGCGCAAACGTCGATCCCGAGATGCCACTCGGCTAGGCCGTCCTCGAGGCACGCATAACGGTTCGATATCGCCCTCCGGCTAGAGGCTGGATTGACATAGGTCAACACCAGGAGACTAAGTCCAACATACAGGAGCGTAGAGGACCAAACTGCCTAATCAAGGGCAGTATGGACTACTTGATGCTCTCGCTCGCATTAATCGACGAAGCATGGCCTTGGCGGTCTTGATGAAGTAGTTGAAAGAGTCTTTTTGAGGCATCCGTCTCCACAGTCTTTAGCTTCGAGCTATCATGATTGCCTTGTTCCCCCCCGGCGAGCTAAGCTTCCTCTGTTTCGTCCACTATGGAGCTTATCGATTCGTGCGTTTGAAGGGACCACGGGGACTTCCACAGTTTCATACACCAAACTCACAGTTATGTAAAACTCTGATTTGATAACTGGTTGGGTATTCAATGTCTTGGCAATGCCGTTTCTGCATCATGCCCAGATACACCGTCTGTAGAGACTAGGGCGTCGGACAACTGATCGTGTATAATTAGATGTAAGAGAGTGAAGACATGCTGGCAGAGCTACCATTGGATAAGGGCTCCGGCGAAACATTACCGCTCTTTGTGCACACGTCTTTTAGGATGAAGCCGGTTATCTACGCTATGGGCCTTACAATCTCTCGTTTGAAGACATCTCCCGATACCAAGGTAATTGTTTTGAAGACGAGGCTCTCACACCTGCTACTCTTCGCTCATCTTGCTCTTGATAGTGACTCTTCCTAACCCAGTGAACCAGATCACCAAACAAGGGATCATTGGGCCTCTATTGCGGCGCAACGATTCAGTCCGTCTTACCTCCTCAACAATATAGGCTGCCCCCGTCTCTGCAGAGCTTTGATCGAGCACAGGAAAATGAAGAAAAATTGAAACAGGGCCAAATTTTTGCCAGTCAAGCTGCGGAATTGCCGCTCGCCTTCACCAATATTCACTACTTTTTCATCCAGCCTATACCAGGTGCAAAATGTTCTCGTTGTCCTGCAGTATTTTGCGTTTCCTCATTGGTGATCACGTAAGTGAAGTGAGAGCGTTGGTAACAGCGCTGACTACCAGTAGTCAGGTTCGGAAGATCAAAATCTAACTCTCCGGACTGATATGATTATCCAGCAGAGACGCGTGACGGCTCTCTCGGCGTACTATTCGCAAGGCAACAGCCTAGATCCGTAAGCTGCTGCTATCCCCCATGAATGGCTGTCCATGATCAACAAATTTTGATAGCAATTCCCCCATCACCAATGTGAGGCCGCTCAAGACGAAATTTTCGCGTAATAAAGAGCTTTGAAATTCGGCACGGACAGGTTACCAGATTCTTCATACTTGAACCATACGGAGCAGGATGGACCAGTGGAGGAGTGCTGTCAATGACTAGTGGTCTGTATGACCCGAGACTGTTGCTCTAAGTTGGTCTGAGCCCTCCAATCTTATCATCGTGTACCAGTGCCTCGCAGATACCGCTGGGAAGGAGCTTTGCACCATGACGTCAAGTTTGTAACAGGAAATAACAGTTAATTCTGAAGGGAAGCAGCCTGACGAAGCACGATTAGCACCGAGTCATCGAGTCAACCTATGACATCTTTCAACTTATAGCCACTCACAACAAATTGCTCAACTCCCAGCTCGAATAGCTCGCAGTTCATACCAAGGCCTCCTGGGTGCTCCACTGGGGATAGAGGATTCTTAACCACTTGAACGAAATCAGTCATTCCAATATGTACTTTACAGAGTTTTGAATGCCTATGACCCACCGTATTCCACATACAGACTAACATAGATCTGGTGCAAGACGATCCTCAGGTTATTCGTCTTTGTATCCGTGACCATGACGAACTTTAGCGATGTAGGAGTCTCGTAGTAATGCAATTTGTAGTGACCCGTACGGTACGATATGAAACTTCAGATGTTCCGGTCATCAGACTGAACAGCAAACTTGATCTATCAAAAGGGGTCGCTTACTTGTCCTCTGGGCCTCCCAGTTTCCTTACCATATTCCTCAATGAGAAGATAGTTCCATATATCAATTTGGCGTCATCTTCAGCGCTGAGAGTTTTAGATTGCGAACCGCCATCTGCAACTCCATTGGATTGAATCGCCTTAGTTGTTGAACTGGTAGGCCTTGGTGCCCACTTCTTCTTGTAGATACATTCCGCTGGAAATCGAGATCAGCAAGACCACGGAAAAGTATGAGCCCACACTTACCATGTCGGTCGAAGACATAGAAGGAGTAAACCACCATTTGGCAGGAATCAGCCAATTCTACGAAAGAGTGTCGTTGCCGTTGGCCGTATCGTCGATCCTCATGAGGGGAAAGAATAGCCTTGATGCCAAGTCTTTTGGCGGACATATCGATAACAGCTCCCTCCCTCTACGGACGTAAATGGCAACCTTCAGAAACTTTTACAAGCTTCTATAGCAATCTCGTTCGGCAATTGCACGATTCAACCAGCGTTCAGGAACGTGCTGCTGTAGAATGGCTCCGACCCTTGAGAAAGAGGACTCTGTCGATGAAAAGGCTGCGAAGGTGGGGATCCCACTTTCCCGTGGAATCGAGCTCGACATACCTCGTCCTACAGACGGTGGTCGACCGCCAAACATAAGACATATGTATGGGAAGAGACCTGGTTCTCTGATACTAGTCGTTAACTAAAGTATGGTCTAACCTGACAGGTCCTCTCCCGCCTACGAAAGCCCTTTGCGACATCATCGCCGTAAACACTCAAGTGTCAGACAGATCAAGGAGACTCTGCATGCACATTCGGAGTATGCGAATAGTGAAGATGATGGTGGGGCAATCCATAGGATCAATCAATACAACATCAAGCAAGAGATAGGGAGGGGCTCTTACGGAGCTGTTCACCTTGCAGTAGATCAGCATGGCAATGAATTTGTAAGGAATCTTGGACGGTGTCTTTGATACGCACCAAACACCCGATGAGTTGGAGCTGCTAGACGGTCTTGGCTTTGCGGAAATAATGTCGCTGATCAATTGTGACTAGGCTGTGAAAGAGTTTTCAAAGTCGCGGTTACGAAAGCGTGCCCAGTCCAATATACTACGAAGGCCGCATGCAGCGCGAAGGACAGGCCATCTGGGTTCAAACATGGGCTTTGGCTTGCCAATGCACCGGCATTCAGCGTCCGACGTTCACGAACAGGAAGAGGACGGCAATCCTCTCTTCCTAATCAAAGAAGAGATCGCAATTATGAAGAAGCTTAACCATGATAATTTGGTCTCACTGATTGAGGTATTGGACGATCCGGAAGAGGACTCTCTTTATATGGTTCTGGAAATGTGCAAAAAGGGTGTAGTCATGAAGGTAGGCATGGACGAAAAGGCAGACCCGTATGACGATGAAATTTGCAGATGTTGGTTCCGAGATTTGATTTTAGGCATTGAATATTTACATGCTCAAGGCGTTGTACATCGGGATATCAAGCCGGACAATCTACTTTTGACAGAGGATGACGTTCTCAAAATCTCTGATTTCGGTGTATCAGAGATGTTCGAAAAAAAATCGGAGATGAAAACGGCAAAATCTGCTGGATCACCTGCTTTTCTTCCACCAGAGCTATGTGTTGCGAAGCACGGCGACATCTCTGGTAGAGCCGCTGACATTTGGTCCATGGGAGTTACATTGTACTGTTTACGTTTTGGTCAAATACCCTTTGAAAGAGCTGGGGTCTTACAACTATATGAGGCTATTAAGAACGATCCGGTGGATCTGGCGCCAGATTGTCCAAATGATTTAAAGGATCTCATGCACAGGCTGCTAGAAAAAGATCCTTCGAAGCGAATAACCATGTCCGAGCTCCGGGTAAGCATGGTGTTGACGGCATGAAACTCCTAGCTAATCAAGCTAAAGGAGCACCAATGGGTCACCAAAAACGGCCTCGATCCCCTACTATCAGCAGAAGAGAACACGGCAGACTTGGTTGAACCTCCCACAGAAGCAGAAAAAAACAACGCCATAACAGGAAACCTTGGCAATATAGTCGTACTCGTACGTATTGTCCAGAAAACGATGAAAACTTTTCTAAAGCGCTATAGATGAAAGCTGTAAAGAGATTCAAGAACAGCATTGCGCACAAAAGACCTCCACACATGGATAGGATACTAGGCCGCGAATCAAGAATAGTTCAGCCTCCAATGAGCATCGTGACACCGAACGAGATCCCAACCCCCCACAAGGCACGGAGCCTTGATACCGATGACCGAAATCCGATCGAGAAGGTTCTCGCTTCCGAAGGGGTACACCGGGACATCAACGTGGATTCTTTCCACGAAAAGACCCATCCTGAGAAGAAAGACAGTGCCGTTTCATTCTCGAAAGAGCAGCTGCTCGAAAAGACCAACTCGGAAGACCCAGCCCAGCACGGCACCAACCCCCTCTCAACACCTACACCCCCCAAACGCACCTTGAACGCCCAACCCTCCGACCATCAACCCCACTCACCCTCCCATCCGGCGCACCCCCCCCTATCCCAGAAAGACCCCCACAGCGGCAAAGGCCACGCCCGAAACCCGCTGGACGAACACCTATTCCTCGCCATTGGCCCCTGTGGCAGCGACCAGCCCCCCGAGCCTCCCGCCGTAAGCGAATCTCCCGGCGCGGTCGAGATCAACATTTACGAGACCGCGTATCAGAACGAGATTGAGCGTATCAGGGAAAAGCAAGGACGGGAGGCGACACTATTTTTGACACGCAGGGTGGAGGGGAAGAGGGAGTATGCGGAGGATGAGAGTCTGATTAGAGGGGAGAAGGGTGGGGGCGGGAGTGGGGGTGGGGGAAAGGGGAAGGGCGGGTGGGGCAAGATTTTCGAAATGGCGAGGGGGAAGGGGAATGGGGAGGGCGGCGGGGATGAAGGCGGCGCGGAGGGAGATAAGAAAATGGGTGATGTTTAACGGTTCCCGGATCCATGGGCGCTCGCTGTGTGCGCTTTGATGACATTTGGAGGCTTGGTATTATACACGCAGTAAGGAAAGTACGACGAACGGGCAAGCGTGGGCGTTTTGGCACGGTGTTGATTGTAGATACCTTTGTCTCGCAGTTGAAGGAGAGAACAAGGAGCGAGAGGACCCTTTCCGGATAGTATTGGGGGTTTGGGAGGTTTTTGGTAGAGGAAAAATGGATATTCTTGTTGGTGAAATCCAGGGTGTGCGATACGGGGATGATGCGTGTGGGAGGGGGGTTTGGATTGGAGTGGGTAGAGTAAGGTAAGAGGTGAAGGTAGATTTCCAAAGATGCCCTCTCCAAACACCCTTAATAAAATGACTCCACCATCGTATCCTTATTAACCGTATTAATGCTCCCCGGCCCCATACCCTCCCCCAGCCTAAAGACACTCTCCATCACGCTCAGCTCCGTCGCTGTCGTGTCCAGCCCCGTCACCGCCATCCAATCATTCACCACCATTCCCGCGCCTACTACCGAGCTGCCTCGGTTTACTGAGCCGGCTACGAGGGGGACTTGCAGTAGGGAGGAGAGCTCATCTTGGTCTTGGATGCTGGTTTTCGGGTGCACGAGGCCGCCCTGGTTGCTAAGGGCCATGTAGGAGCCGGTGAGGACATTGTCGGCGATGGTTTGGCGGAAGACTTCGACGCCGAGGACGTCGGCGACGCTGGGGGTGGTTTGTTAGTTGAGGGTTGGATGGCGGTGGTTGGGTAGAGGCTGTAGGAAGCGGGCTTACATCTCTTCCGTTTCTCGCTCGAGGTCTGGGTGGACAAGGGCGACGTGGTCGTTACAGCATATTACGTTGCCGAGGGCGGATAATCTCTCTTCGATTCGCTGGATTTTGACTTCGTCTGGAATGGAATTTCGGAGGTGTTGGAGTTCTTGGTCGGTTGTTGAGGTGGGGACTAGGAGACCTTTGCGATTTCTGAGATTCCGGATTGGTTCGAATCAGTCATCCTGTACATTGGCCAAAAGATGGAAGGTGAGAGGGAAAGGATGGCTCATTGTGAGAGGGCACAAGTAGGACGTAGGACTGAAAGCGGTATTCCAGAGGTACAAGCACTCACCCCGCCGTTAATCTCCCCACAATCCTCGTTCCCGCAATTGTAGCATGGCATATGGGTATCACATCTTGCAACTCCGCTTCAAACACACTGCAGTCCCTCAGTCAGCCTTTTGCCATGCAGTCCCCCCAAAGCACCCCCAGATCCATGCCCCGAACTCTCCACCATATCCTTCAATGGAAACGAGACTTCGCCCCTTCCCAGAGCGTTCAACGAGCGGGACATCACAGACCTGTAAAAGTTCTCCGAGGCGCCAATGGCAACGACAGCATAGGCATTTGTGAGAGTGGCGAACACACCGACCCTGTGTACAGAATTAACACAAGGCTTTGCCGGGGGAAACGGAAGGGGAAGAACGTACTCGTTGGAGTTCTCAAATTGGGCGCGGACAGCCATGGTGTAGATGACAGTGGGGTAAGATGGCTTTGTGGAATTGAGAACAGATGATTAGCGAGGATAGAACTGAAGAGAGGAAGGACGAGAACGGGTTGCCGGAAATCAGTGGGTCAGAACAGAAGTACGTGGAGCAATCCGCCCTGTTTTATAGAATTTTGTAGTTTCTAATATGAGAGTGTTCCGTATATGCAGTCATAACCGTGGGGCAATTCCTGGGCGCATCGGAATTGGAGTCACCGATAAGGGTCTAGATGACTCATCCGGATGACTCAGGCTTCAGGGCTAGCCCTAAGGATGGCCTGTGCGGTGGAGAGCCCTAAAGCGGTCATCAACACAACCAGAAGAGCTTCGAGCGACAGATGCACCTATGACTCTTTTCAATCTCTCCTCGAGGATTTGCACGCCTAGAAGAGCTTCGAGAAAACAATCTACCTGAAACCCCTTCTTATCTCCCTTTGGAGACTCGTACACCTGAAAGCATTGAGAAAACATAGACCCATGTGGAGGAATGTACCCAAGACTTCTTGGCTTTCTCTCAAAGGTTTTTATGTCCAGAACAGCTTCGAGAATACAAAGTACCTAAGAACCCTGAAGTATCTCCTTGTAGAAATGTACAACAAAACGACGTCGAGAAAATGATGTACTTGAGACCCTTTTGCATTTCTGGATTTTCTTCTCAAGGATTCTTATACCCAGGAAAACTTGGAGAAGAACTCGCAAAAAGGTAGAAAACCGTCGGCAGAACCAACATGACCTGGAGGAATTCCCTCTACCAGATACACTTCGCATGATCCTCTCCTTCTCATCTTGCTCTGGGCTAGCTCTGCTAATGGCCCGTGTGGTGGAAAGACCTCATCATGAGCGCTCACGGCCAAACTGCCATCCAACCACGCTTGTTGATTGGAGGATGTCTTATGTTTCGATATATACCTTTCTAGGCCATCCCACGAAAGATAAACTCACATTTAGAAGCTTTTTATCTTTATTAGGCAGTTGTGTCCGTGGACATTATTCTCAAATTGGATTTGTTCGAGGTAACACTGATACAACTCCACGGTGGCACACAGTATTCCCGTATGTACAAGTTTTTTTTTTGGTTTCCATCTATCTACAGTATGAGCGAGAGAAAGCTAATCCAGAGGACAAAAGAGGCCCGTTTCCAGTCCAGCTGGATTCGGCTCTAAAAGCGCGGAGTGTAAAATCTTCCCGAGTGGTCCTTGATATCCAATACGCCCCAGAACTCCCGAGACGACAAGGGGGGGGGATGTAAAAATCACAAGTAAAAGCCCTATAACGCCCAAAATCACAAGTACATCGACAATCTCTCTTACTCGGCCTACTCGGCCTGCTCGGTCTGCTCGGCTTGCTCGGCCTGCTCAGTCTCCTCAGTCTCCTCAGTCTGCTGGGTCTGCTGGGTCTGCTGAGCCTGCTCAGCTTGCTCCAACGCAGCCCTCTCTCTCCGCCCCTTTGCCTCGGCAATCTGCTTCTTTCCGGCCGCTGTGCGTGAGTATTTGGTATAGCCAGGCTTGGTGACCCTGTAATTAGGACGTCGAGACGCTGATCCGGGCTGTTTCCCTGCTTCAAGCTGGCGCAATACTGCGTTGCGCGAACGTACATGGCGGGCGTGGTCGTCAACCTCGTCTTGGTCTATGCGGAGGTGCTGGGCTGCATCGAGTTTGAAGCGCTCGGATGAGTCCTCGTCGACCAGCGCGAGGACGTCGGATTTTTCGGTGTAGTGGGGTTTAGGGTTGGGGTTGTGGTCGCGGAGTGAGTTCTCGATGGCCTGGCGGGTCTGGTCATAGTCTGGGTCGGCGTCTAAGAAATTGAGACCGCTGTCGATGCAAACGTAAGCTCTCTGCCTAGCGGCGTCAAATTTTTGCTGGAGGGCAGTTAGCTACTATCTCAACGGCTTGCTGTGGAGTGTTTCAATACATACCTGGTACTCATTCTCGAAGTTATGCTTCGTCGCTGCCGTCTCTCGCTCCGTCTTCTCAATCTTCTGGTCGTACAGCGCGTTGATCCTAGCAATCTCCTCCTCCAAACGCCGGTCCAACTCCGCCTGCACCTCCTCAAACTCCGGACGCTGCTCATGGTAGGTCTCGCCCGCTTTTAGCTGCCTTATGGTGCGGTTCCCCATGTCATTCAGCGCCGGCCTCACCACCCGAGCGACCACGCGAAACGACTTCTTCAGCTCCGCCATTCTGGCCCAGATGGCCTGGGCCTTTTCGTTGTCCTTGGCAGGCCGGTAGACAGTTGACGTCCTCGGCTTTGGTGCGGCAGGAACGGCAGGAGCGGCAGGAGCGCCGCCACTCGCCTGCCCGCGAGTGACTCGCCCTTGTGGAGCCTCCGGCTCCTCGACGAGGCCCTCGGCCTCCTCGCCCCCGTCCTCCACCCCAACCACCCCGTCTTCCACCTCCTCACCTCCCTCATCCGCCTCCGCCGCCTCCACGACCGGAGCCACCACAGCCGGAGCCACGACAGGAGCAACGACAGGAGCCACGACAGGAGCCACGACAGGAGCCGCCACAGGAGCCACCACAGCCGGAGCCACCACAGCCGGAGCCACGACCGGAGCCGCCACGGGAGCGACGACAGGAGCCACCACAGCCGGAGCCACCACAGCCGACTTGGCGCCCCGCCTCGTGCTCATATGGAAAGCCTCGGTAGGCACTTTCGCCGTTCGAGGCTTCTTCTGCGGACCAGCCGCAGAAGAAGCCTCGCTGGCCTTTCGCTTGGGAGGCATGTTCTGCTTGAGGAGTTAGATTGATGGACTAGTAGCCTGGGTTTGAGGTGGGATGTGAGATGTAGGAAGGGGTAAAGATGTCATCTTTAGGAGGCAGAGAGATGGGGCTGATGGCTTGCGTTTTGGGATGGGATGTGAGATACATGTGAAAGCAAAAGGACCCCTGAGGAACCAGACATGTGGGCTAATGGCTTGTATGTGTGATGAGATAGGAGAGGTATGAGAGGTATGGGAACTGAAAAGCCCCCTTTTTCAAGAGCCAGGCACATGGGCTAACCAGCTTCTAGCTTCTTTTTTGCGGGTGACATAGGAGAGGCATCAGAGATGCGAGAGCTGTGTTGCAATTCAAGAAAAAGTCGTAACAGACGAAAAGGGGTAGTCGAGCCACAGCCAATGTCTCCAAACGAGGTTGAAAACCCGAAAGAAAACAGCTCGGATGGCTCCAAAACACACTTCTGTCACTTACAAGGTATCTTCTCACTAACGAGATTGCGGTCCTGCGACCTCGTCGTCGCTGCTGGTATGTAAAATGGTAAGTGTAAGTGTAAGGGTAAGTAAAAGTCTCGCTGTCGCTGTCGCTATCTCTGATATCTGGTGTCTTCGGTGCAAAGGGCAAGGAGAAAGAGGAAGAAAGGACGAGCAAGTGTAAGTGTAAGTGTAAGTGCAAGTGTAAGTGTAAGTGTAAGTGTAAGTGTAAGTGTAAGTGTAAGTGCAAGTGTAAGGGTAAGGGTAAGTGTAAGTGTAAGTGCAAGTGTAAGGGTAAGTAAAAGTCTCGCTGTCGCTGTCGCTATCTCTGATATCTGGTGTCTTCGGTGCAAAGAGCAAGGAGGAAGAGGAAGAAAGGACGAGCAAAGATATTTGAGAGTTTTTGTGTGTGTCGAAGGCGGATTGGGGACGCTAGGAGGGTTTTGCATCAATAAGGGTAGCTGATATTTATGTGTTGGGTTTCTATTGAGGTTGTTGTGAGATGTGAATATTTTTTTCTTCTTTCGTTCTACACAACACAACACCACACGATTGGATCAAAACGTTCATTCACTTTTTCCAGCCCAGCGAAGAAGATGACAACAATAGTAACGACCGCCCCCTCACCCAACCCTGTTTTCCGTCCGTGAGGATTTGATGCCTATTCCCATCTATTATACCAAATGCTATTGAGAGTCATATGCGTGTGCTCGTAAAAAATTTCATGCTATTAATAGTTCCTATGTATTTTCCCTAGGCGATGTAGAGGGCCTGCTGTTCAGACCCAGGCCTAGATTTGGTGAAGTAGGGTTCCTCGAAGTAAGGAAGCGGTCGAAACTCTCGGAGCGTACCATGGGGCTGGGGCTCGAGGGGAGACTGCCAGAGCGCATGCGGCGGAGGATTCTTTCGTCGATGATCTGGCCGGCACTGGGGGCGGCGGTGACGACGGTGCCGGAGGAGGCGGTGGGCGGAGGTGTGGGGCTGCAGGTTCGGAATAGGGGGTGGATGTGGTCCTCGCTGGACGGGGATCGGGGTGAGGTTGGTCGCGAGAATGTTGGCTGGGGGAGGGGACTTGGGGGGGAGCTTTCGGGGGGGCTGTGTTGGAAGAACGGGCCTTCGAGGGCTTTTGCCGGGGAGGGCGAGCGGCTTCCGGGGATGGGCTCGAGGATGGGGACTTTCATTGTTGAGGGGGAGGAGTGGAGGACCGTTTCTCGGATGTGGGGGCCGACCCCGGATGTGTCCCAGGAGTCGAAGGCTTCGTCTTGGGAGACTCGACTTGATGATGGGCTGTCAGAGGAAGAGTTTTTGGAATGGCGTGGGAAAGAGTGTTGGCGGCCGACCAGCTTGGTCCTGGATAGCGAAGGTCGTCGTACTGTGGATAGGGAGGAGCGTTGAGAAGTGGTACCTTCCGAGGCTACTAAAGAAGGTGGTGCCGAGTATTCCGACCCTTGGAATGGATTCGACTGAACCGTGGTCGATGTAGCTGGCCGAGTCTGCTCGGCCATTTCTGATGGCACATCCGGAGTGCTAATCAAAGGCATTGGCGCATCCTCAGGAGCTGGCTTTTTTGGAATAGATAAAAAAGCATAGAGGAAGGCTTGCGCCAAGATATTGAGACCCCAGATGACAAAAGCAATGGTAAGATACGCTGCGGTTGTTCGTCCCAAGATCCGTCCCGACGCCTCAGTCAGGCTACCCTTACTCCATCCTAGGGTAGCCGCGACAAGCACGCCAGCTAATGTTGATGGTAGTACGCCGAAGCCAAGAATGAAGCAGTACCGCCTCTGCTCCCACCTGAACTTGCCATTCGATTGGGGGTTATCCTCTTGACAAGCATAACCGACGGCGAGGAAACAAAGAGTGCAGAATGATACGACTTGACTCGTGGCTGCCACTATTGAAAGGGCATACGGCCTGGAAGGCCCAGTAGCAAGAAACACTGCCAAAGCGATGATAAGAACTGTGGTGGCTATAGTCAATACGAGGGCAATGCCGGTTATGATCCGTAAGGGGAGACGTATGGGGGTCGTGCGTGTTGGAGTCGCGGCCCTTGGGTTCGTGCTTCTCGGGGCAATAGGATGGTATTCCATCATGCATCTATCTTCTCGACCCACCAGTTCTTATAGCAACAAGGCTCAACCGCGTCGTGATCCACGATCTCGAGTGAGATCCAGTGCCTATCTTCCTCGCTATCGCCGGGTTGATCGAAGCGATCACGCTACTACCTCCACAGGCAAGAGCCAGCGAGGACAGATGGCAGTGATATAGATCGCTGTGGCGTTCAAGTCGGTAAGCTCGAAAGCAGTGTTGGCGATTGACTGAGGACGAATTGGCTGGCCGATCATTGGCTAGCGGCAGATATAATCAGAAGACCAATGGATGAAAGATTCGAGGAGAAAATGGACAAGGTGTGTTGGTCAGACTCAAACGCGTCCGAAATGAAGTGCGAGTGTGTTTGTGTCAGAGGATATGCAGTAGTATTCATGTGATGTGTGCTCGTACACTCTTCCTACATATGGACGGGGGTTCAATGGCCAGAAGATCAATTCGGGTCATACGAGGCCAGAAGGTCAAGTAAAGGTAAGATCGTAAGATAGTAAGATAGGGTTTGTGATCAACAATCGACTATATTTGGCCACGATGATGATGTCGTGTCACATGGGGAATATGTATACAATACGACTGAATGGGATTTGACGGTGAGCGAGGGAGTAGAGTGATTAATCCAGCAGAGACGACGGGTGGAAAGGAAATGGGAATGGGAGAAGAGACCATTATGATGAGCGTGTTTTTCCCGGCCCAACCGCAAGAGTGTTTACGAGATGCGTGATGCCATGTTTTGCTACTGAGAACGCGAAGACCGGGGGGTTCAGCCGATGCAGGCCAGGATGAGCGAATCACGGTAACGCGACAAGGCGTCTTTCCATCAACGGCCGCGGGCGGGGGCTTTGGCCCGTAAGGCCGATAGAAAAGAATACGGTACAGTACGGAAGTACTAGTAGATAGATAAGGTAGATACTAACTAGAAAGTACCTGCTGTACAGTACTAGTAGGTAGATAAGGTAGATACTAACTAGAAAGTACATACTGTACAGTACTAGTAGGTAGATTCGATCGTTTCCAGCAGTCCGGAACCGAGATCGTCGTCCATGCAGCAAATCATCCGAAATAAGACCCAATCAGAAAACAGTAACTACAAGTCACTACGAATTATATTGTAGGGTAGGGTTGCGAGTAGGAGAGAGAGCAGGAAACCGGGACTGGCTTGGTTCTAATGGGCATGTTGTCTTCGTTCGTCAGATATGAGTGAAACATGCCTTCTCCAGTTGCTCCCCGGCAAAAAGAGCCTCATGAAGAAGAAGCCCAACGGTTGGCCTCTCCGGTAAGACACTGCGCCACGTTTTGATACTTGAAAACATCAATCGATACGTCAAGGTAAGGTGGGTACCAGGAATCTAATATTGGAACATCCAACTATTTGGGTAAACAGTCTGAAGTGGTTAGCAATCCGAAAAGAAAACGAGTGTGTTGGTTGATCCCACAATTGAAGGGTTTCCCTTGCTCTTATCAAAAGAGCACCTTCGTCCGATATGCTGTAGGCATTCATAGAGCCCGAAAGCCGCCAAAAAGAAGTAGGCGAAAAGTAGCAATGTCCAGACCCGATCAGTTGAACGTCATCTCACATTTACCTGCCTGTGGGTTCTGGAAGCTTAGGCCTCGGTGAATTTTGAGAAAGTGAGCGTGCAAAGTCAAGAAAGGATCCAAAATGTCTTCTTCCAGAATCCTTGACAAAGGTAAGAGTGCATTACGAATGCAACGCATCATGAACACTAACACTCTTCACGCAATTGGGAAATACTCGATAATGGAAACCCCTTTTGAAGAGCCTTTGAAGCAAGCTTGGGTAGATCATGCCCAGAATGTCGGAGAGAGACGAGAAACATTGACACTAACCTCGCACATCCATTGCCTTGCACTTGTAGATTGAAGACGTACATTGTTCCAACCGAGACGATGCTACCAGATGGCCCATCAACACCCAACGATATGTATCAGTATGTCGGTTGACAATGGCCAATCCTAATAATTAAAAACGCAAAACTTGTAAGTCATTCTGCATCGGGTGAGAGCACAGGCGCCAGGCATACAATTTTCCTCAAAAGGAACATTCGGACTGTCGAAGAAAACGAGGGAAAACCCCCCCTGGAATGGAGAAACAGAGACACGTGTTATACTCTCTTGATGTTCTCAATCCTTGGTACGAAGAAGCTTCAGTACATGCAGGGATCAAACATCTGACGTCGGAGTCCTACTGCGCGGGCTTGTTCTGCTCAGAGTGCTGCGACAATGGCCATATCACAAAGAGTCAGGCATTCGACATCTAGCATTCACACAAAGCTCACTTGATACCGCGAGTATTCGTTGGAAGTGAAAACACAGTCACCCTCATGTGGATTCACTGTGGCCTGTTCAGGTTAGCCGCTGCCGCTTGGCCGCCACATTTGGATCATCACATTCACGGCCCTTCGTCTTCAACATCACTAACACCCACATTTATCGTACGCCGCTATCATTATATCGATCCAACGTCGCAGACTGAACGCTCATTAAGTCCTTGACAATCTACTGCCAACATATCTATTGGTCTTCTATCTCAGCGACTCTACCGTTCCGACTCTCGGAGCAAGCAGTGGGGCAACATGAAGCTCACTTTCAAGGTAATCTAAAAACCGGGTGCAGGCTACGTCGATCTTATACTGAACTCTTATCGACTCCAGGATCTGAAGCAGCAGAAATTTGTTATTGAAGCTGAGCCTTCCGAGACGGTACGCATTCAATACCCGCGAACTTACCTCCAAGAGTCATCGAAGCAGTACGGTGGACGCCTCAACTTTGCTGACTGCTGGTATCGCTGAACAGATCGGAGGAGTCAAGGAGAAGATTACAAAAGAGAAAGGATGGGAGGCAAGCACGCAGAAGCTCATTTACTCTGGTGCGTACAAACCACGCAGAAGGAAGTGATGGAACTTATAGGAAGTCGAAACTTTCTGGTGAAGAAATATGCTGACCGATTTCCCCCCTTCATCAGGCAAGATATTACAAGATTCAAATACCGTTGAGTCATACCATATCGAAGAAAAAGGGTTCATAGTTTGTATGACGTCGAAGGTACGATGCCTAAAATCTCTCGAACCATGCGTCTATATTCTAATCTGGGAAACAGCCCAAAGCAGCCCCTGCCAGCTCGGCAGGTGCCTCCACCGCCAAAGCTCCCTCAACACCTGCCCCTGCCGCCGCCTCTACACCTGCTCCACCAGCGGCTCCCGGCCCTGCATCAAGTACAACATCAAATGCTCCAGCCACACCATCACCTGCCCCCGCAGCGTCAACCGGCACAGATGGAGGAAACTTCAGTGACCCATCAGCTCTTACCCTTGGTGCGCAAAGAGATGCTGCAATCGCGAATATGGAGAGCATGGGTTTCCCGAGGGCAGATATCGACCGAGCTATGAGGGCGGCGTTTTTCAACCCAGACCGTGCTGTGGAGTACCTTCTTAATGTCAGTATCGATAGGACATTCTCTGACTATGCATAGCTTACTGACTACTTATAGGGTATCCCTGAGAATATCCAACAAGAACAACGGCAAGCTCGAGGAGGCGCAGTCGGCGGTACAGGTGCTGCCACCACCCCCGCCGCACAACCAGCTGCCAGTACCACCCCTACTCCAGCAGGCCCATCTGCCGAAGGCGACCAACCCATCAACCTCTTTGAAGCCGCCGCTCAAGCCAACCGTGGCGGAGCTGGCGGGGCAGCAGGTCGTCCCCGCGGCGCAGCTTCCACCGCCGCCGCAGGGCTTGCGGGCCTTGGTGCCGGCGCTGGTACTGAAGGAGCAGGAACCGCAGCCGGCGGTCTCGGCAATCTTGATTTCCTCCGGAACAACCCCCAGTTCCGACAATTACGCGAGATCGTGCAAACCCAACCGCGGATGTTAGAGCCGATTTTGCAGCAAGTGGGCGCGGGTAACCCGCAACTTGCACAGCTGATTGGGCAGAATCCGGATCAATTTTTGCAGCTATTGAGTGAGGATGCAGACGGAGACGCGCCGATGCCACCGGGAGCACAGGAGATCAGTGTCACCGAGGACGAGAGAGCGGCAATCGAGAGAGTAAGTATAATCTATACCCACAACACCCTTGTTCCCATTTTCTAACAACCACCAGCTCTGCCTCCTAGGATTTGAGCGCGACTTGGTCATCCAGGCCTACTTTGCATGCGACAAGAACGAAGAGCTAGCCGCGAACTTCCTCTTCGACCAGCCTGACGATGGCGATGAGAACTGAGATGGGGCTTTTACTTAATTTTCGTATTTCGAAGCACAAGTTCCATGTAGCTACATGCACGCTAAGGCTCTGAATTCCTTCTGAAGATAAGACACGTGGGAAACCTAGAGCGAGAGCGACCGTGTCATCTACTTTAATGGTTCGAAAAAGCGTGCACAAGGTATGCGCTTACATGCTAGCATTAGTGTAAGGCGAGAGGGATTCGTGAATGCAAACAGTGATCAACTTCTCAGCTGCAGCCTTCGTGCCCGCTTCGTCCTTGACCTCCGTGCGCGTTTCCGAGGGGCCCGCAAACGCTGGATCGGGACTTGGCATGAAAATGGCTGTGGAACATCTGCGCTGATTATCGCTTGTATTTTCTCAAAGCTCCACCAATCCTGCATGGAGGATCTTTCAAACTTGTTACATCTAAAGGCAAGAATCCCTGCTATCAGCGACTACTCCTCAAATACACCATCTCCCAAAAGTATCCTTACAACCCCCAAAGCACCCACAACTCCCATCCCATCCCATCACCACCACCGCACCATCCGTCCATCCTATCCTAACCTAACCCCCAAACCCCACTCCCATCCCCAGCCCCACCTCACCCCCCACACCACCTCCCAACCTTCCAAACCACCAACCCCTTCCTCCCCACCACCCTCCTCAACGTCCCCCAAACCCCGTCCCCCCCAAAATCCAAATCATCCAGGTTCAAATGCCGCTCATACCTCCACATCTCCTCGAGCTCCAGTTCGTTCTCCCCCCCTGGACTTGTGCTTGCGCTGGCCCTCCACTTGTCGATTTCGGTGCTGGACCATGGCGCTACTAGTGCTGCTGTCTTGCCCTCGCCGCATTTGCCGAGGCTGGTTAAAATTTGCGTTTTCAGCGCTGAGACTTCGGTGCCCATCATGTCGACTGTCTTCAAGGCTTTTTGTTCGGCTAGGTTGTTGCCGTCGAGTAGCCATATTGGGGGGCTGTATGTCCGCCACCAGAAGGCCTCTTCGCCACCTGTGAAGACACCGTTCCGCTGTTGTTGCTGCCCGAGCCAGATTTGTGCGGGCACGACACCGCCTTGATGGTATACCCCCATCAGGATGCCCAAGAATGCGTTGAAAAGGACCCAAGATGCTAGGAACGAGCGGCGGAGGGTGAAGGATTTGGGGAGCGTGATAGAAGAGAGGATGAGAGGGATGGCGGGGAGGAGGAAGCGGGGTTCTTGGTGGGGGATTAGGGAGAGGAGGGCTGTGCCTGTGAGGGCGGAGAGGAGGGGAAGTTTGGATAGAGAGAAGCGCAGGGGGGTTAGGAGGAGTAGGGCAGGACCGAGGAGAAGGGGAAGAGAAACGAAGAAGTGTGTATAGAGGGGGTGGAGGCCGTGATGGGAGAGGTTAGACTTGGAAGTGTTGTAGAGGAGGGAGTTTAAGGGGGTGATGATGGGGTGCGACAGGATCTGATGGACGATTGTGCTCGAGGGGCTGGGGGGGGCGTAGAAGCTCGTGTCTATTACTATGGCGAGGGCGGTGGCGATAGCGGTGGTGAGGGTGAGCGCAAGGAGTGAGAAGGGTTTGCGGAGGAAGTGGGGGAGCAGGTACAGCCCTGGGGCGATGAGAAAGGCGGGGAAGGTGATGCGGGTAAAGGTGCCGAAGGTGAGGAGGGAGCCGAGAAGGGCGGAGGATACGATAGAGGAGCGGTGCTGAAGGGGAGTTAATCTTGGCTCTAAAGGGATAGAGATGTGGGACGCGCAAGACCTTGTTATCCAGAATCCTCTGTATCATAACCAGGCTCCATGCCACAACCAACGTCTCAATCGAATTCGAGAACATGTGGGTTTGGTACGTCCATGTAACGTACGACGAAGCCACCAATATCACGGCCAGTCTTCGCTGCCGAGGGGACTGGACAAGCTCATGTATCGCCCAATCTTCCAGTACGAAGCTAAGGATGAACATGAGGATTCGCATGGTGTAGTATACGATCTTGGGAGCTACCTCCTCTTTCCCGGTCTCTGTCCATACCCATCGAAGCACGATCATGGGGAGGCCATATACGGGCCACAGTGGGAAGACACTCCGTACAGGATGGTCGGATGTGAACTCCCATGTTTTGTGATGCGGGAAGGAGAAAATTTCGCCTGAACATTTCGAGAGATTAGCTGAGTGGTGGTAAGACATCAGGAATTTACGATGAAGCTCCAGCTTTAGCTCACTGCTGATGCATGCAAAGTGCGCCCATACATTACGAGCTTGTAATGCCTGGCTCAAGATCCGGTTCAGGAACGGGACTGAATGGCTTACCAGCAATGACCTCGGGACCCTGGAAGTTCTCGTCCGGATGGATGTAGCTTGGCGAGACGGCGAAGTAGAGTCTTACCAACAGTAAGAGAAGATAGGCCCGCCTCCACATCTTACCAAGATCTCAATTTAGGTAGAGTGAAGCATTTTGATTCGTCAAGATGCCATGTTTTGGAGACGGGATCAATCTACGATAATTACATTGTAAGAGTGTTCGAGTCTGTTTCTTAAGATGACCAGAGGTTATTCTATGGGAAATTGGCGTATCAAAGAAAAATCATATCAAGTCTCTGGAACTGGATTACGTAGAGACAGATTGTGCGACTATGGTACTTCAGACTGAACGCACCATGTACCGGAGCGACAGCCGATACTCGTATAAACGTCGTCGTCAGCTCTTTGAGCCCAAGATGTGGAACGCGTTGGATACCGGTACGCGCCAAAACCCGACGTCATCGCGCGCCCCAATCACCAGATGTATCTAGAAATTCTGTAGAGAGAAGCTGCTGTCTCAAGTCCATTGGCGAAGCTTGCGCGATATGAACAGTTGGACAAAAAAGACATATGGAGCTGATTGATCATGCATTGCCACAGCAAAACCCCCCAAAGAGTTCGACAACTAACCTGGCGTACCTTGCTATCGGGCTGTTGTTTACTGACTTTCGATCCCTCCTGGTGAATGGGAATTGAAGCTTAAGCGGCCTGAAGCCAGCAATGAAAGGAGTCAGGAGCCGATATCTCAATCGCTACGCTCTAATATGGTTTCAGGGCGTTTATAAGGATCGCTTTTTCACAATGATCACAGCATCGGGTCTCCAACGTATATTCCAGCGCCCTTCCCTTTGTATCGGATCCGAGCCTCCAACAGTGAATCAACGAAACTGGAAGGCCCCAGAATATTTTGAAATTAGAAATCGACACCTTTCATGTAATAGGCCTCATCCTTTGCTGGATGGACGGCTTCCCTGCAGCCCCTGACGCTGAACAAACTCTGTCGGTGTAAGTTTGCCAATCAAAATTCAGATCACAATATAGAAGATCCGTCAAGTTCTTACAAACGGAATAAAGGTTATTACCATGGTCCAATGCGTCAACGTAGACTTTTATCCAGCATAACATCAAAGAAAGAAAGCAGGGGAATTCCAGGGCTGCAGCAACGTACTCAAGGTATGCGGTGTGACAGGACACTACATCTGGATAGGAACTTTAGATGAAAAGAAGGAGGTCACAAAGCTTCGTCTACAGTGAAGACTTAGAACGATAAGATTGATGGGAAGAAAACCCTTTGCTATCAACAACTCTAGGGGTAATCTAGACCGCCAACCTCGTGAATCCGCGAATAGACTATTAAGCTATATTTATTTACTTGCTTCTGATGGTCTTCCCAAATATTGAACGCCACAGACACAGATACATAACTGTTCTGTCTGTAGATTAGCATTTGATGCATCAGTAAGAATACAGGGTTCTGCATCGGCGTCTTAGCTAGGGGACCGTGTTTGACGGTACTCGAGAGTCGCCAGCGCCTGAGTTCCTGCCGGCCAAAGCCATGATTGTTATAGGCTTCATCAACTCAATCCAGATCCGTGATCGAGAGTCTCGTTGTCTAAGTCCGCGGCCCAGAAAGCGTGGTTCTCAATGAAGAGATCGACTCGTAGACGGTCCCTATACGAATCCATGTTGCTTTTTATCCTCATATATGATGCCCAGATCTCCGGCGGGGGGTTAGAATCACGGAACTCCTCACCTGGTCTCGTCCGAGTTTGACCGTTGTGTTGGTAGATGCCCTTGCAATGCGGTTCGAATCGCAAAGGGCGTCTTGGGGATGTACACATCTGCTCCAGTCTCTGCAGAGCAGCCTCGACATTGCAGGTCCCGGAAAGGATGGGACCAGAACTGTCGGTCGGAGTGTTTGGTGGAGTCATGCCTACTGCGGTAAGGCGAGCTGCTGTGTCTATTTGTGGCATTTTAGATTCTTGAAGTATCGATTAGTTGACGAAGGTGGAGACTCTTGAAGGTGCTTTTTGGAAAAGTCAATCGAGGCTGCTCTTGTAGTTGTTGAGTGGATTGAATCAAGGCGGTCCGAGTTTCTCTTATTCAATGGACAGACAGACATTCAGACATTTTATATTCCTGCCTGCAGTATAACCATATCCAAAGCTTGTTATCCATGTGACAAAGCCACCCCTTCTACTCCTTTCTTAAGAACACAAACCGGGAGCCTTAGTTCCGTTATGCTTGAAGATGACTATGACTGTGAGCTATAATGTCGTTAAAGCAACAAGGCCATTGTTCTTTCTATGTCGAAGCACAATTATATAGTCAGGAACAAAGTAATTTTTTAGTCTTTGTGGAAGCATTGGTAATAAGACATTCATTGTTTCTACTCGATGCCCTGCACTCATTGAGCCGTGTGCACCAATCACGTCTCAAGTCTCAGAGTGATGATCCTTGCATGAATGCGATAGTAGAACGTTCGTCGACGAGCAGACGGGGATGAAAGTTGAACATGCTTGAGAGAGCTTCTCAATAAAAACCAACAAGCTTCATTACTTCGAATTCAGATTACCTCCATCGAAATGGCTATGCAATTCTCTTTCACGAGCCACAACAGAGAGTCATCAAACGCGTAGCAACCAACTTGATATATCTGTAGAGAAAAGTGTCGAGCTTTGCGGCCGCTGTGGGTGGAAGTGCTGTTGCTCTCAGTAGTTTCATAAAATCAATCACTTGCCCTCTTCGATGAAAAACAGATCTCCATAGTTGGCGGTTGTCCCGTACTCGTAGATCTGGTATCGGGAGCATCCGCAGGCTTCTCAAGCGAGAAACCTCTGATCGAGACGGTTGTTTTAGGATACCTTACGCCAAAGAATGCTGGTCAACTTGTCCGATCTGGGTTCCTAAAGCTGCGCCTTCCCCCAAACCTACCTATCAAGTCGGTACGATTGCTGGCTTGTCCACCAAGAAATGACTGTCGATGCAAGAATCTTACAACAAAGCTCACTCATGCAGAGAGAGTAAATGTTCACATTTGTTTCCCCCCAATCTGTTCCACTGCACAACACATAAAGGTCCAGTTTAATGACAGCTAGCCCTCTCAACCAGAACCAGGCTGCAGCCATATTCACTTCACTAAAGCAGCAAGCAAACGTTTCAGTTCAAACACAAAGGAACGAAAGTATTGACGCTAGAATAGTGGGAAGAGAGTGACGCCTCCCATACATTGTTCACCAGGCCAAATGCGTGATAACATTCACCAACAATACTGTGATTTGCTGCGGAACTTGGATGAATCCGTCCTTGTCACTCGCTTACAATACGCTATCCCACTTTTGGGAGCGCTAAGTGCTGGACCGAAGGACCGCTGCTTTAACATATCAGTCATCACATTCACCAACATGAAGCAAACTACAACATCCTTCTTTCTTAACGCCAATCACTTTCACCCACGCCTACTTATCAAGCTCTTTTTTCAGCATCGTCCACATCCTCATCCACAACCAAGAGCACAACTACGACTCTTGCCTTACTTCTTCCCCCTTCATCTGCGATCTCCACCTTAAACGCCAATCATAAAGAATATTGACAATCAGCATCATGTCTGGATCCCAGATAATCAAGCTCACCAGCCAGGACAATGCCGAGATCTCAGTTGGTAAGTTCTCAGTGTCAACCGCCGCCGTCCGTGGCATCAGACTGTCGCCTACTAACACGGGCTATAGAGCGTGAAGTAGCTGAGCGTTCGATCCTCATCAAGAACATGATGGAGGATATTGGAGACCAGACTGTCGGCGAGGCTATTCCTATCCCGAACGTAGGTCGATCCCAGATTCCTACAACCTCATGGTACTTAGCTAACCTGGCATTACAGGTCAACGAGGCCGTTCTGAACAAGGTTATCGAATGGTGCACCCATCACCGTGCTGATCCTCCAGCGACTACCGACGATGATTCCGACTCCCGCAAGAAGACTACCGACATTGATGAATGGGATCAGAAGTTCATGCAGGTTGACCAAGAAATGTTGTTCGAGATCATCTTGGTACGTCAACAATGTTCCAAGACTGCCTGTTCAAAGCTAACTCTCGCTGTTACTTAGGCGGCCAACTACCTTGATATTAAGGCGCTCCTTGATGTTGGATGTAAGACTGTTGCCAACATGATCAAGGGCAAGTCACCTGAGGAGATCCGTAAGACTTTCAACATTCAGAACGATTTCACCCCAGAAGAGGAGGACCAGATTCGTCGTGAAAATGAGTGGGCCGAGGAGTAAGCTCTTATCTCGTCGAAGCTTTATCGGCGGTCTAATGCTAATTGTTCAACCTAGCCGCTAGAAACTACAAATTCGGCCGTTCCATGGTACATCTACCGGCAATTTTTGAGGCCTCTGTTATGCATCGGCGGTTATGAGTCACGGACCTGCCTGGCGTTCAGAGAGTGATTGTCTTTCCTATGTTGGCTTTTGTGCACGCTGGTGCGTTATGAATCCATACTCTAAGTATGGAAATATGGAGGCGTCAAATCAACGGTTGCGTCTCACGTAGATACCTAGTAAATGAAAGGTAGTGTCTTTCAAACACACTGCTCTTTCTCGTGACAGATGTTACAGTGGAATGGGATATGGCCGCTGATCGCTGCCTAGACTCAGCGATATTTACAGCCTTCAAACAATACTCTCTACATACAACAACCTGTTAACATATTATGCTTGGATGTGGTCCGACACGGAATTGACAGTTAGGCTTGCACGGTTAAGCCCACGTCTCATCTTTTCTACAGGCCCTCAATGCATGGTGTATTTTCGATTCAAGGCACAATATAAGTTCCGCAGCCATGCTGATTTGGTTTCGTGACCTGATCTCATTGAAAAGTATTCGCAAGCTCCAGCTTGTACATGACACCGATCCCTTAGTACCACCCCTTCCTATGCATTTTCACCTTCCTCGCATACATCACCCACCAGCCGAATCAATATCCCCACAAGACCAGAATACCAGATCAAGAATCGATGCAGCCCCCTCTCCGGCGAGTCGTCTAGATACCGATACGAGTCTTGCGCCAATGTCTTCGCTTTGCGTTGTATCTAAACCACACCAGATGTCGTTAGCTGTGTTTCTTTCTCGGTATCCTGACTTTTATGTATGTCGCTGCCAGAACTCTGGAGTATAGCAAACGGTAAAGAGGGCCTACCGGATTGTGTTTCCCGTTCGTAGACGAATCCACTGAGGGATGGGACGGTTTTGCTTTTGCGCTTTTGCAAGCTTCTGCTTGGTGCGGAAGGACTTGTGGGACTAGGACGTAGCAGATAGCGTCAGTATATCGCCAGAAATGACGATTACAAACGGCAGGACGGAGAGTTCTTACAGGCATCGTGACTGTGTTGGCGTTGATGCTGTCGAGGAGGATCAGAGTCGGGTGGTTAGGGCGGATTGTGTGGGTGGAGGGTTCTCGCTTAGCGAATTAGCGGGAATGGAAGATCCCGTCTTTGGTGCAGAGTCACGTGATATCCTATATTTGTTCCGAGTCAGGCAATCGTCATAACTCGGAGTTAAGAACCTTCAGTCCGATGTCCTAATCTCTACTATGACTCATGCCCCATTTCAAAGGTCCACTAATCTGCATGATCGCAGGCAGCAACGGACCGATAGTAATGACTGTATGGGATTGACTGTACTTATGTACTTCACCGCCAAAGACACCAAACCCGGCATGAATGCAGTGTAATCATCTCGGTTAGGTAGGGTGAGGGTTCTGGAAAATCCACTTGTGTAACTCCGTACAGAGCACTTCAATCACATCGCAATAGAAGAGTGACTATTATTACCACTATTCCTCAGCTTTGCTCGCAATACATACCTGATGGGATTGCCTGGACAATGGCGTAGACGACCGTTTTGTGCTTTGATTTAAGGTTAAGGTGCTTTGGGCTTGGGGATGCCTTATCCGTGCCCCTCACTAAGCTCATTCTTCGCTTACCCTCGACCCCAATCTGCATTCAATCGGGTCACTATCACCGAGCGCTTAAGAGACTCTCGTTTCGCTTGCCGGATGACATTGTTTCCGTGTGTATACGAAAGTACTACTGTACGGAAGTACATAATTCACTAATGTCGCAACGAAATGCCATGATTGAATACGACGCCTCCAATAATAATGTTCTTCGCAAGGTACTTCACATTCCATTTTGCTCCACCATCGCTACATCCCTGACAGTCCGAAGCGTCAAGCTAACGCCTCCTTCGTTGACTGATAAGTCTTGCCATCCCACGTTCCGGGGCAGGTCTACAAGTATCGACGGGGACCCCTCCTAAAGCTCAACTAGGCAGACTTTAGACCTTCCTCGAGGATTGGATATTCCCCAATAATTTGTACCATAATCAGTCAAACGCTCTAATAGTCGCTGAGCAGATAAAAGCTGGCTGGCATTTGGAACCTCGGTCCGCCATGGATTCCACCGGCGGAGACCTTAGCCATGCGGCACGAGAAGTGGACCTGAACATGGAAAAGCCATCAGTGCCGGGCTCGACTAACGACCGGTCGTCAGCCCTCGATGAAGTCGTGGGAGAGAAACAAGAGCTGGATCAACACTCGTCCGGATCTTCATCCGAAGATGTCACCGGAATAGAGAAACTTGACTCACGGATAGTAAAGGTTGGAGAGGTCAAGGATGGGGAAGAGGCATATGCCCATCTCCCACCACACGAGAGGGACGTTGTGAAAAGGCAATTGGACATTCCACCGGTCACAGTTACCTACAGAACTCTGTACCGATATGCGACAAGGAATGATCTCTTGATTATAGTTATTAGTGCAATATGTGCCATTATTGGAGGTGCTGTCATGCCTCTTATGACGGTAAGCGTTCCTTTGAGGGACTTCATCTAAAGCATACTGGCTGATAGTATAACAGGTCATCTTCGGCCAGCTGGCGGGAACTTTCCAAAACTTCTTTAACGGAAGCCAACCGGCGTCACACCTCACTTCATCAATCTCTCGCCTGACTTTATACTTCGTATACTTAGCGATCGGAGAATTCGTCACCATCTATATCTGTACGGTTGGCTTTATCTATACTGGGGAACATATTACCCAGAAAATCCGAGAGCAGTATCTGGCGGCCATTATGCGTCAGAACATTGCCTTTTTTGACAAGCTAGGCGCTGGGGAGATTACGACAAGGATTACTGCAGATACGAACCTGGTACAAGATGGCATTTCTGAAAAAATTGCTCTTACGCTGACTGCAACTGCAACATTCGTCACAGCCTTCATTATTGCGTTCGTCAAGTACTGGAAACTTACACTAATCCTATCCTCAACAGTGTTTGCCATCGTTGCGATAATGGGAACTGGTTCCACTTTCATCGTCAAGTATAATAAGCAATCTCTCGCATCTTATGCCTTGGGCGGAACTGTGGCAGAAGAGGTGATCAGCTCGATCCGAAACGCCACAGCTTTTAGTACGCAAGACAAACTCGCGAAGCAGTATAATGTACATCTACAAGAAGCCGAAAAATGGGGTCTCAAGCTCAAGATTGTCCTGGCATGTATGATTGGTGGTATGATGGGAGTTATCTACTTGAATTACGGGCTGTCCTTCTGGCAAGGGTCTAAATTCCTTGTTGCGGGAGCTATGAGTCTTTCGGATGTGCTCACTATCATGTTGGCCATCATGATTGGAGCCTTCTCGTTTGGCAACGTCGCTCCTAATGCTCAAGCGTTCACCACTAGCGTAGCTGCTGCCGGGAAGATTTTCAATACCATTGATCGGATTTCGCCATTGGATCCCATGGACGATGCTGGGGAGAAGCTTGAGCATGTAGAAGGCACAGTCGAACTGAAAAATATCAAGCACATCTATCCCTCGAGGCCTGAGGTGGTAGTCATGGAGGACGTTAGTCTCGTTGTCCCTGCCGGGAAGACGACAGCTTTGGTCGGTGCTTCGGGATCCGGGAAGTCTACCATTGTAGGACTTGTCGAACGTTTCTATGACCCAGTTGGTGGTCACGTGTATCTCGACGGTCATGATATTTCAAAGTTGAACCTGCGGTGGATGAGGCAGCAGATCTCCTTAGTCAGTCAAGAGCCAACACTATTCGGCACTACCATCTTTGGTAATATTCGCCATGGACTCATTGGCACGAAATATGAGTTCGCCGATGCTGAAAAGCAGAAGGAGCTTATTATTCATGCCGCAAAAATGGCCAACGCCCATGACTTCGTCTTGGGCCTTCCCGAAGGCTACGAAACTAACGTGGGAGAGCGCGGCTTCCTACTTTCAGGTGGTCAAAAGCAACGTATTGCCATTGCCCGAGCTATGGTAAGCGATCCAAAGATTCTCCTACTTGACGAGGCTACTTCCGCATTGGATACCAAATCCGAGGGAGTTGTACAGGCAGCGCTTGATGTAGCGGCGCAGGGCAGAACTACTATAGTTATCGCCCACCGCCTTTCAACTATCAAGACAGCTAACAACATCGTCGTGATGTCTCAAGGACGTATCGTAGAGCAGGGAAGTCACGATGAATTATTGGAGAAAAGGTCTGCATACTACAACCTTGTTGAAGCACAACGAATATCTGCAATGAAGGAAGAGAGGAACGCATTGGAGAAAGTAGCCTCTGACGAGACAGAGGAGCAGCTAGACAAGTCGGTCTCCGTAGGAAAGGAGGCCCCTTTTCAGATTGACCCTGATGATGCCAACATTCGGAACAAGCTAGACCGTACTACCTCCGAGAAATCCATATCTAGTGTGGTATTGCAGAGAAGGGCAGCGAATCCCGGAAGCCATTATTCACTGTGGACTTTGATCAAAGTCGTCGGCAGCTTCAATAGGAAGGAGGCTCATCTTATGTTGGTCGGTCTGGTCTTCTCCATCATTGCCGGAGGCGGAAACCCCACCCAAGCAGTCTTTTTCGCCAAGTCGATCCTGGCGTTGTCCTTACCTCCCAGTATGTATGGAAAGCTTAGACACGATGCCAATTTCTGGTCCCTAATGTACCTCATGTTGGCCATTGTTCAGTTTCTTGCATTCTGCGGTCAAGGCATAGCGTTTGCACACTGTTCCGAGCGGTTAATACATCGAGCAAGGGATCAAGCTTTCCGGACTATGCTCCGTCAGGATATCGCTTTCTTCGACAAGGAAGAGAACTCTGCCGGCGCCCTGACTTCGTTTCTTTCAACAGAAACAACCCATTTGGCTGGCATGAGCGGCACGACTCTCGGGACGATCCTTGTTGTCACAACAACTCTGGTAGCCGCTATCGTGCTGTCTACCTCCATCGGTTGGAAACTGGCGCTCGTTTGCACCGCGACAATACCCATATTACTTGCTTGCGGATTCCTTCGATTCTGGATGCTGGCGCAGTTTCAATCCAGGGCTAAAAAAGCATACGAAGCCTCAGCTAGCTACGCTTGTGAAGCCACTGCTGCTATCCGAACAGTCGCATCATTAACAAGGGAGGAAGATGTCTGGGAGCACTATCATCAGTCGCTCGTGGACCAAGGCAAGAAGAGCCTGCAGTCCATACTCAGGTCCTCTCTTCTCTATGCTTCATCTCAGTCTCTGATGTTTCTGTGTATCGCGTTGGGCTTCTGGTATGGCGGAACGCTTATTGCTCAACACGAATACAATATGTTTCAATTTTTCCTCTGTTTCTCTGCCATCATCTTTGGCGCTCAATCAGCTGGAACGATATTCTCCTTCGCTCCGGACATGGGCAAGGCAAAGCAAGCCGCGAGAGAACTCCAAGTCCTCTTTGACCGTAAGCCAGAAATTGATTCCTGGTCCCCAGATGGCGAGCGGCTTGATCACATCGAAGGCACAATCGAGTTCCGAGACGTACATTTTAGATATCCAACCCGACCAGAACAACCGGTTTTGAGGGGCTTGAACCTCACCGTCAAGCCAGGTCAGTACGTCGCGCTCGTCGGCGCAAGTGGCTGCGGAAAATCGACGACAATCGCACTCCTAGAGCGATTCTACGATCCTGTCGTTGGCGGTGTCTTCGTCGACGGCAAGGAAATTTCGAGTCTGAACCTTAATGAATACAGAAGGTTCCTTGCGCTTGTGAGCCAAGAGCCCACATTGTATCAGGGATCGATTAGAGAAAACGTGCTATTGGGTTCGGACCGAGAAGACGTCCCCGAGGAAGCCATCGTACAGGCCTGCAAGGACGCCAACATCTACGACTTCATCATCTCTTTGCCGTAAGCTCCCCTTACCCTATAGCCTACCATACCTAGAACGAAAACTCACCTCGCCTTCTAGTGATGGCTTCTCCACCATCGTCGGCTCCAAAGGCTCCATGCTCTCAGGCGGCCAAAAGCAGCGCGTCGCCATCGCCCGCGCCCTTTTGCGCGACCCCAAAGTGCTCCTCCTCGACGAAGCCACATCCGCCCTTGATAGCGAGTCTGAAAAAGTGGTGCAAGCGGCCCTGGACGCGGCGGCGCAGGGACGCACGACGATCGCGGTGGCGCATCGCTTGAGCACGATCCAGAAGGCGGATATGATCTATGTATTTGATCAGGGCAGGGTGGTGGAGCATGGGACGCATGGGGAGCTGTTGAAGGTTGGGGGGAAGTATGCCGAGTTGGTGAATTTGCAGAGTTTGGGGAAGACGGGATAAGTGGTTGAGAAGGGGGCGGAGGGGTAGCATAGCGATGGTGTTTGGCGGGAAACTCAGCTCGTCAAGTAACGATGACACTGTTTTGCAAATATGGGCTTGGATGGTGGGACTCCTTTCTCTCCCTATATATATTATACCCTCTAGTAGAGGGGCAGGCAAATGCATGTTTTCCCCCTTTTGGACCTTTTGCATCACATTCAATGATTATCTATGAGAACAGACGGTAATGACTGCCTCCTCACTTCTCCTGCAATACGCCGAATCGGTCAGACGTGAACCATGGTTTTTGACAAATCAAAGACATTCTTTGGACAGCCTTTTGGTTTCCAAGGGTGGGGGCATCGGCGAAGACGCCGACCTGATCACCACATCACCCTCATCTTTGACTATAACCTGACAAGGATGCCTGTTCAAAAATTAGACTTTTGAAACGTAGGTAACGCGTTTGTTAATGGTAAGCGCTTTGCGAGGCTTTGGACTTTAGAGGCCCTCTTAAATCCGCGCTTCGAGCGGTTTTATTTTGGGCTTCAGCTAAGATCTTTCGAGGCCTGGTATTTTGGGGGTAAACTGATAAAGGTTGGTCTGCGTTGGAACCAAGGATGTTGAAGAACATCAGACGCTGTCCGACGGTCCGACGGGTGGTACTGTGTCATTGAAACCAGACGATCGCCCAAGGAATCAACATCCGATTTCGAAAACCATATTGACTCAGCGTACGGAGCCTCACGCAGCTCATTGCGAAGGTTTTATTCGCCTGGTTCAGGAGCTGCGACGTCTCAGCCTTGAGCAAAAGATCGTAGGTGGCCGAAAGCTTGGTGGGAAGCGGCGAGGGGGGTGGATTTGGGGGGACGGTAATGCATACTCACCATCAGCGGGCCTAACAGGAGCATGTCTCTTCCACTATTTTAGTAGATTCCCAAAGACGGAAGTCCACGCATTAACGAGATCATCCTCGAGTCAAACTTGCAGACTCTGTACGGGTTCTTTCCATGTATCAATTCGAAGATCTTTGCACAAGGTCAGCTCAATAATGACTTGGGAATCATGAGAGATCTTCCCGCAAGCCCCAAGCTCCATACATCAGCACTCGGGCCATGCTGAGCATCAAATACGACTTCAGGAGCCCGGTACCCAAAAACCTTGGCAGGTCCGCACAATTCGCTCAGCAAGATCTTTTCCCCAAAACCAATGAGCTTCACTTGGTGGTTATCAGGCGCATGATCCGAGAGAAAAAGGCCGACTGGATATGACAAGACATGATATCGGGGGGCCTGCGCTTTCAGAGCTGACCCGTCGGTCGATTCGACCTGACCGATCCAATAGTCGTCTGATATTGGTGTATCATCAGGCTGCAGTGCTGTCGAGCGTGTGAACAGATTTCCGCTGGTTTTATCGAGTTACCGGGAACACCGATCTTATAGATAGGCACGCGGTATACGATGTAAATTATTCTTGACTCCAAAGCCCAGTACCACCTTAAGTTGTTGGAAAACGACAAGGGCAGCTACAGCCGAAGGCTAAGAGAACCCATTTCAGGCACCCACATGCTTTCCCTCGGTGCTCCCCCCTGCTCCCTTTCCAGAACGCCAATAGCAATCTATACACCCCGAACTTAGGATTTGTGATTACCGCTTTCGTTCAGGAAAGGGAGTAGGACCGCTTTAGGGGAGGCATTGGGGGATGAAAGGGCGAGCACGAGAGAGCACGGGGGAGCATTAGGGAGCCTGAAATGGGTCCCCCACGCTTGGGCGATTGGGAGGGACGAACCAGTCCCTCCCTGCCAAGACATCCCTGAGCACATAGCCCCAGTCATGAGCTATGCATCAAAGTGTGAACGTGCAACGGTCTTCCAATATGCTCTTTGCCGTTTGATGAGCAAGCTGCGCGGAGGGCAACATTGGTTTTGCGATACTTCTTAAGTATCAGCATATGTTAGCATCAATTGGACAATCTTGATTTCATTGCATGGCGGGTGGAATAGAAGCTCTGTTACCCATGAGACGACGGTGCAATTAAGTCGGGTGAAACGAATTGGTCGTCTACCAGAGGAATTTGAAGACTTCGTGACAACGTGGAAGCTGAAGCAAAGGCTGATACATCTTCTGGACGCAAATTCTGGTACTGGGTCCCGACACAATTTTTTAAAGTAACGAAATAACCCTTTCGTAAGTGCCATGGGAGAACAGTGGCATTCGAAGAATCATTCTGTTCCGGTACTTGCGTTGTCCGAAGCACATGCATGCTTGACTGAAACTTGTCAGTAAGCCCATCCTATTGACTCCTTCGATCGTGACCACGATAATGGCTGCCTCCTTTCGCATAAGCCTCGAGGCTGTATATGGCATGCCGTAGAGCTTACCATGGCTTCATCTGCCGAATCGCAATGCAATCCGCTTTCAGGACGTTTCTCACTCGCTCGAAGCTCCTGAGTCTGAGATTAGACCGCTCCAATTGCAGTATTGATTAGGATAATACATCACATAGCGACATGACTACAACCACAATAACTTTTCACGCTTCCCAAACCAAACATGAATGTCAAAGTCAGCTAGCGCTGTTTCCCACGCTAGTCGAGGCGAAAGTGAGTAAGATGAGTGCAGCTCAACTCTACGAAGACCTTGCAAAGAAATATATAAAACATAGTGGGAATTTGAACATATTGCATTACGCTGGAAACTTTGACCTGGCTCCTTCTGATCCTGCTGCGTTTGCGGATTTAGCGTCATGGGTCCCTGACTGAAGAATGAGACTGCGTCCCCTGCCAATCTGCAACAGAGCGGAGGACAGCTTCAAAGCCACGGCTGATTCTTGTCCTTCGAATGGCGATTTCCATTTCGATAAAGAGGAGAAGCATCTTAACGTGAAAAGCAGAATGATCGATGTCATAAGAGATGTAGAGCATACAGTGTGTGAGATCAATCCAGTACTCCTCGTAGCTCAGGAGGATGTTTGATACAATTTTCTCGGATTGGTACGGTCTCGCTATATCACCGTCAAGAGGGGACGTTCAAGCTTCTTTGCGAATGTTATGGAAATGGGGAAATGAATGGTGCTTACAGGACCGCAGGGGTAGAGTAGCACACGAGGCTCAAATGATGGAAACACTTCGTATCAAAAATTGTGATCGAGGCGTAAAACCGAAAATCGTGGCCCACTAATCAGCTAGAACCGTCGGTGTGTCGATGATGAATTCTGATCACACGCCTCGGATTATTCGATTCCAGGTCTTATACCTACTTCTAGCGACATGCTCGGCATCTTGATTTCACCCTTGTGGCCGAATCGCAGAGCTACATCCTCAAACATCAATGCAGCATTTCCATAGAGTTCTACCTCATTCCCTCCGAAGACCCCAAAGCAACGTCCTTTGGCTTCGTCTTCACTGGCATATTGAGTAGAGTTCACAAATAAATTGTTGTACTCTTGCATTCGTTGATGGAGGGTTTGTTCAATCCTTGGGTGATGAAGGGTGAGATGCACAGGTCAAGAACCAGCCCTACTCAAGTTGTCTCAAAGCTTTATGAATGCTTCCCGTCTAATTCCCTTTTTACCTCATCCATGAGAACTTTCCTGATGCCGTCCAAACCGCCGCTTTTCTGTATATACATGTGTCTCCTCGGAAGATACTCGAGTCCAATAAATTGAGGAGGCAGAATATCTTTGAACTGGAACCCTTTTTCATTCACTAGTGCCAACTCTACAGCATGACTGAATTTGGCTGGGTGTGCTGTTGATAAGGCCACGTTGTGTACGCCCGGCGCCGCCTTCGCTGATCGCAGCGCCGCAGTCACACCAATGGCAGAATGTGGGTCTAGAATATAGCCTTTTGAGCTGTTGTTGGGCCATCTGTAGACATTGCGAACAGTGCCTACCGTCTCCGCATCTGAAACGCGCTCCGACGCGAAGTCCTTCCTCGCGGCTTCGAGCACTTTCTTTTCGACCCTAAAACCTCCTTTTGCCTTGAATTCGTGCTGCCACTCCTTGACCTTTAAGCCCGCTGCACTTCTTTTCTCCTGCAGATTACCATCTCTGACACCGAAGCCGTAGACATCAAATGCAATGAACCACAACAGCCGCTCAAAGTTGCTGCTCACAAGAATATCCATCGCCGGAGACAATGTCTCCTTTACGCCCTCGGGGTGCGCCTTGGCCCCCACTAGACCCCCCTCTGCGGCACCATTGGCGACAGGTTGCCTCTCATAGGCGCCAGTCTGCCAAAAGCGGTGGAGAATATCGTTCTCGTTTGTAGCGATAATGAGTTTTGAAATAGGGAGTCCCATACGCTTAGCAAAGTATCCCGCTAGAATATCCCCAAAATTCCCTGTAGGGACAATAAAACGGATTGCATCGGTTGAAGGATCGAAAATCCCGGAACGGGTGAGGGAAAAGTAGGATGCGAAATAGTACGTGATTTGGGCTAAAATGCGCGATATGTTGATCGAATTCACACTGCATAATTTCAGACTCATGTTTGTTGAAGGGTCGGCAAAGAGAGCTTTCACAAAGTCCTGTCGGATCCCGTCAACTAGTTGTCTTCAGTGAGCATGGAGAAGGGTGGTGTACTTGACAATCATCAAATGTCCCGTCGAGGCTGAGACAGTGCACTGTGGAATCCTAATAAGCTTATCTGCAAACTAATCTCTGAAATCTAATCGTTGCAAACCCAATGAGAAGCACAACTTGAGAGTTAAGGTTTTCGAAAGACATACCATTCTCATCCCTTACTGTCGTCATCTGCGCCTCCTGTATCGGGCTGACCTTCCCGGTCGGATACATTATAAATACCGAGACGTCCTTTTTACCCTTTAAGCCGTAGATCGCTGCAGAACCAGTATCTCCACTCGTAGCTCCAATAACAGTTAGATGCTCCCGATCCCTACCCGTCTTCCCCTTATTTCTCCTAACAAGAAAGAACTCAAAAAGATTACCTAAGAACTGCAACGCAACATCCTTAAAGGCAAAGGTAGGCCCGTGGAATAACTCTAAGAGATAGATTTTGGAGCTGCCGTCTAGTGTTATTGTGGGTGTTATACTAGGTACTCGGAAATTCGAATACGAATTTCGGATAATATCCTTGAGGGCGGTGGGCGGGATTTCGGCTGGCGAAATATATAAGCTGAAGACTCGAAATGCGAGATCTTCGAAAGAAAGGTCGAGCCAGTCTCGATGCCAATTTGGCGGTAAAGAGGGAATCTCTTCTGGGATGAATAATCCGTTGTCTGGTGCGAGGCCTTTAAGGACAGCTTCCTCAAAGGAGAGCTGCTCAATGTCAGCATCTAGAATTGGCTTACTTAGAAGGTGTACGTACGCCATAAGACCCTCCGCGCGTGCTGAGATATTTCTGCGACGCGGTATGCGAAGCCATTGGACGTATGGAATAAAGGTTTGGTGCACCTAAACTCCACGGTGTCATAAGTGATAAGGACAATATTATGGGTGGAACGAGATTGTAGCTAAGAAAATGTGCGCAGACACGCAGGTAGCCTCGGCAGCGAGATAAGGCTCGCGCCAAGATATGCGACAGCCGCCAGGCTGTGACAGGCCATAAAGTTAAGTATAAAATCAACATACATCATAGGTGTAACTTTGAAATGGACCTTCTGCCTTGGAAAGTAATGGGTCAAGGTTAACGGGCTTCGAATAAACAACCAACGCAATGTGACTACCCGGACTGTGGTAAGGTGTTTAAATTGCGTGGAAATTTGCCTCAGATTCAGTGCGACTCGTACCCAGCCGTAGCTACTAAAGATATTTTCTAACACATTCGCTAAGTCTGGTGCCTAGACCAAGCCCCTCACTTGATGCCTGCGCAGTTCATGTCTGTCGGGAATGCTCTGGGCTAGAGATACCTCGAGGCTCAACCGAAAGATGAACGGTTTGGGACGCTAAACCCAAAATGGGCTGAATTCGCGAATCTATCATATTTTTGAAAGCCATGTGCTGAATTTGATTTGAATCTTAGCGCATGACATCGCAATTAGGTCTAATTCTGAAGCGATATGTCCATTTCACCAACAAGTCCGAGCGTGTGGCCCAGGGCAACGGAGATTGAAACTCCATGGGTTTCTCGTCCGACTCCACGTCTTTGATTGATTGCGCCAGTCTCATCGGACTAAGTGCGATTAGCAAGGCCGTCAGGCGAATAAAAGGGGCACATATCTGTCCTTCGTACCCTTCAGAAGAGCAAATACCCTATCCAGCCAATACAGCCGCAGCCAGTAGCTTCAAATTTGTCAAGCTAGTGACATTGTAGCATCCCGTAGGCCTACCCTGGTAGAAACAGGCGCCGTAATCAAAATAGACGGCCTCAACTCCATTCGTTGACATTGTATGCACTAGGCTCTTGACATCCGTTGTCGCTGTTGCGTTATAGATGATGATTGCACATTGATCCGCGTAGCCGCTAGGCAAGGCCTTGATCGTTGTCACATTGTGGTAGCTGGAGAGTGCATTCTCAAATTCCACCATGGTGTCACAGTAATCAAAAAGCTGAATCGGGCCAGCGGCTCCAGGGTTGAAAACAACAGGCGTCACAGTTGATGGGACTTTCGCGTAGACGTAGGTTGAGATGTTGTGGTAGTAGGTCAGGATAGAATTGGTTGCAGCATCCGCACCTACAACGTCGTCGAAGAAGATACCTCCGATAGAGATGTTGGCTTTGGTGTAAGATGTCCATTTGGCGTAGACGTCGATATCCGAGGCAACCGAAGAGTAAGCGCGACTTGCATAGGCGGTATCGATGTAGCCTAATGTGATGACGTTCGGGTATTTGTTGAGATTCGAGATCCCAGTGATGTAGTTGGGATCACTGGGAAAGGATGCAGTGCCAGGTCCGCTGTTGGGATTGATGATGACTTGCCATTGAACAGTTGGATACGCTGCGATGGCCGCGGTGACATTACTCCAAGCAGATGCCGAGGTTCCTGGATAGATATAGAGTGGCAGAAGGATGAACATGGATGTCGAAGGCAGTGCAAGCCAGCACAGGGCAAGGAATATGAGAGACTTCATGTTGGCTTGTTCGTCGATTGGTGACCTGCTGGAAGCGTAAGATAGTGGAAAGATTTGGATTTTAAAATATTATATCATACCGTTGGTATATATACTGGCAGAGTCAATGATTTCCAGCTCAATTGTTGTCACAAGGCCCCCAGTTAAAGATCTTGTACAGTTTGTCTGTGCACAAAGCCTGGACCAAATGAAACTTCTCGGCCGAGCAAGGCCAGATGGTTGTATGTCAGAAGAGCGAATGGAACGCCTCACGCAAGGCCAGAGAAGGTTATTCGCATATACCTACCACCCTGTAGCCAGCAGTACGATCATATGCCATTGTACTCATATTTATGGCTCAGTCGCACTCAACATAATATTCCCTAACACATTCTAACTAGGCAACATCTTTCTTGTGTCACAACACGTTCCCTTCGGGCCTAGCGCAGCCTCTGAACATTACATAAATAGTGTTTCTCTTACCTTTCTTCTTCTGTATTCTTAAACTTCATTTACAGCTACCTTCATAGAAATAAACATTTCATTCACGGCTTCACAGGTCGAATATCTTGGCACGGTCTCAACAAACTTTATCTCAAATAAAGATTAGAGAGTTCTTGCTTATATATACTAGGTTAGATGAAATAAAGCTAGAACTTAAAATGATATTTTCAATCATCTACAGGTTCTTCCTGCAGTGGGCTGGACATTGCATTAGCAAAAAGCCTCTTGACAAGGATTATTTGTATGAGAGCGTAAGCCAGCTATACCTGAACAAGCCCGGCAACGCTTAAGCAATGTCCAGCCCGCTGCAGGAAGGACCTGTACTTAACATGCGGTCATGTATGAAAGCACTTGAAGACAACTCTCAGACAATGCATCTACAATATGAGCTCGCCATACTGTGTTGTGAAGCCTGTTGAAACCATACCATGATCGAAAATCTATGTACATCGTTCTACTGGAGCAAACATGACTTGCATCAATATGTTGGGGGTTACTTGATATATGTAGGCACACTGCATCCATCCTCATGGAAAAATTGCTTGCGCTACTATCTCACAAGTGCACATCGTGCCTCTCATGCAAATTGACCTACAACCAAGCCCATTGCAGCACCCTACACTTGCAGACTTTGCCACCTGCCAGATTCAAACATGCCCCTATAGACGCGCAGCGACTCCCAATATCACCCTCAACCTAAGCCGTCGCCACCATCCTCTCTACCCCAACCCTAGGCCTAGCCCCACTCTTCAAAAAGACATTCCCAACAGGAACACCCCCCCTCCCTACATCAACAAGCACCGTAGCATTCATCTCCATAAACCTCCTCTCATTCACCATGATCTGCGTCATAGCCTTCAACCCATCAAAAAGGTATCCAAAAGTCCACTGCGGCCCCCTCGCCGGCGGCAGCGGATCGTTAAATATTTTGAAATACATATACGTATTGTAAAGGGGGGAATCGAAGACGACCCCAGGAGGGATAAGGTCACCGGCGCCGAAGGCGGCGAGACCGGATTCGGCGAGGCATTCCATGATGGTCAAATAGACGCGGTTGGGGAGGATGGTTTCGCCGTATAATTGGTAGGCGATCGAGACGACGGGGGCGTTTGTGGTGGGGGTTGAGAGATTGGTGGAGGGGGAGGTGTAGGTTTGGTAGGCGGGAGTGTTAGGTTGGAGGTTGGTGAAGTCGGAGTCACGGATTGTTGACCAGGTGCCCAAGGTGAAGTTTGTAGGTGGTGTTGCGATTCGGAGAGTGGTCTCCGGGACAGAGCCACCATACTCGGAGAGGAGCGCCGTCTCCGTCAAGTAGCCAAGAGCAGTGAACCCCCCATCGTTCGCTCCGTTGTTGCCCCGAGTAGGTCCTATCGCCAGCGTGCCGACGAGATTTTTATTGAACTCGAGTCCGAACTCCGATTCTTTGAAGATACCGGTTCTGGACATAATGAGTGCTGCGTAGTAAATACCCCAGATGACATAGTACCGATCTATGGAAGGCGAATCATGCGGTACGAATGCAATGCTGACGCTCAGATAACCGGGCTCTGAGAAAGTACCTTGGATTTGCTGCCCGTTATAGTTCAATTGGGCCATGAGGACGAGTGCAGCTATTGCATTCATGTAGACAGAAAGGGGGGGAATGGGGACTTGGAGCACTACCGGGTTGAGGACATTGAAGTTGGGACTTATGGCTTCCAGAGTGCCGGATTGGGTGCTGTTGGTTAGAGCAAGGGGGTTCGTGACGTTGGCAGCATTGTCATTGCTGAGCGAGGATGAAATGTTGTTAAGGCCGGACTCAGTAGGCGTAACGAGGTTGATGGCATTGTTGACGGGTACAGTCAATGCGCATGAGAGCCCAGTAAAACAGCACGTATAGAATCCAAGAAGGTTCATGTTGGATAAGAATGTCTTGGATGAGCCGTAGCTGTCACTGTACGCCATGATGGGCATTCTGAACGTATATATATATACCTCTCGCCAATTTTGCATCTTGCGCTTGCCGCTGAGGGCAGAACAGAGTTGATACTATTGCATTTCTGGAAGAGGCGACAAGCGGTTGTGCCCTGAACGCCGGAATGCGAACAACCGTCCCCACAGCATCCATAGATCATCCAGCCTCACAAGAAAGCTGTTCCGATAATGCAAAAGATCCTGACAAGTTCTTTTGATGGAGATATATCTGTATAGGGCAGATTTCTTGTTGATACATTGCTATTGCCGCGGGCGCCATGTTTGCGGTCATGCGCCACACTCACCTTACATTCAGCGGTATTTGAAAAAAGGACGAAGCTGCGACCGGAAATTCACTTTGTCTGACGAACGAACTTTCGATTGTTGTACCTTCGGCGAGCTCATTGCTTTACCTAATCTTGTTCTCACGTGAGCAGCACAATCAAGAAAGCAAGCATCCCTATCAGTTTGACCTGGCGTCCTACTGTGCAAACCTTGTTCAGCTCGTGGCATGACGAAGCACTTGCCATACGTGCGGCCATGGAATACGGAGAGACCGTTGTCGCAATCGTCTCTCCTCAAAGCAAGCAGGCAGAATAGCATGCTCACAGATAGTGCGCAGAAGATCCCTCAACATACGCGTGCACGACCCATGTGTCAGCCACGCACAGGCGAGCGCGATCCATTGAGTATGACAGCATGACGTCGCAAGCCTCTCCAGCACACAGCCATAGAAACGGCCACTGATGGAAGTATGAAGCAATTCAACAAGCGCAATTCCGCCTTCAGCCTTTACTAGAGTCTTCCTTCAGGGCAACAATCCCATTAAGCACAAGTGTGCCCTCCTTAGTATTCTTATCCACACAGAAATAGCCCATACGCATGCCTTGAGAACGAACCGTCTCAGGACAATTGGTGCCATTATCGTGAGCGGAAGGATTATCCGAACCACCACCCAAGCTCTTCTCCCCAGCTTCAGCAGGCCAAGGCGCGCGGCGTCTAATATTCTCGAAGCCGGTTTCGATTATTGCGTTAGGGAAGATAATTTCCCACTGAGGGTTTATATCGGTTAAGAAACCATTTGGTTGGGCGGAAGGGTTGGGGAATGAGAAGAGCGAGTTGATGACTCGAACCATAGCTTTGATTAGACTTTGGTAGTGTAGACTGAATGCTACCCAGTGTATCCAAAGAATCATCAGATCAGAGCCTGACGCCTACGACAACAAGCATTCAAGCTTGGGTATTCGCTTACCCCTTGCTTTGGATTGGTCCCATCAGGGGGTTCCTCGTAATTCGCATGGACGGCAGTTATGAGACCAGTCTCAGAGTCTTTCTCGACGGAAGTCGCTGTGATCAGCAATCTACGGTCTTGCCTGGTGCCATGCGGAAATAGTCGGAACCATCGATCTCTCGGAAGTCATTCGTTTCAATGAAGACGGTCTTTGTGAAAGGAACGAACCTAAAGAAAAATAGCGTCAGTGCGCGGTCTTTTCTTTTCCCGCGTATGACGCAACCGTAGGGCGATACTTACACCATAGACAGGATCTTTGGAGAAGGGAACTTCTAACATCGCCAAGCGGTCTTCCGGGAGATTGTCGATAATGACCTTGACCGGATCCAAGACCAGCATAAGGCGCGGCACGGTCTCCTCAAGATACTTGCGGACGCAATGCTCGAAGCGCTTAATACTAATGACCGTGGTCGCCTTGGTGACTCCAAGCTCGTTGACAAAGGACAGGATGGCTCCAGGAGGTCCTCCGCGACGACGAAGGGCAGGTAGTGTGTATAAACGAGGGTCATCCCAACCTCGGACATGGCCATCGTTGACAAGCTTTATGATCTTGGGCTTGGAAAGCACGATCCCGCTCACACTGAGTCGTCCATATCTAGCAGGCGTTAGTTAAACTTTCTCTCAATTGGAGATGATGGAGTCGACAGCATACTCTCTTTGCATTGGCCCGTACACGCTAAGCTCTTTGTTGAGCCACTCGTAGGAAACTCTGGACAGCTCGAATTCAGTCATACACAACGAATGTGTAATACCTTCAAAGCTGTCACAAAGGTAATGTGTAAAGTCGTATGTAGGGTAGATCTTCCACCTTTCGCCCGTTCGGTAATGATGACCTGTGTATTCCTCGTCTTCCACATCATCAACATCTGCTTCATCATTTGCCGTGGCCTCTTCTGGCTTCGATTCTTTGTCCGTCCCCGTTGTAATGTTGATTTTTCCTGTGGGATTCGATATGCAAATAAATCCCACATTTGTGGGTTGCCGTCTTCAAGATTATGCTTCATTCGTAGAGCTGCCTCGTTCGAAGCGTATTTACCATCTCACATTGCTCTGAACTCCACTAGGCTTTCGGCTGGTGGTCGATCACGGTGTCAGCTAGTATACCGTGGCGTCTTCCCTTCGCCACCTTCTCGTTGGCTTACGATCTCGGATTCTGGGAGGATCTGTCAACTGGGTCGGATTCACAGGCAGCTGTTCGGAGTGAGCGTACTAGTGCAATGGCAGACGTATGCCTTCCCTTTCTGGATAAGGTTTCCTGCAAGGCCATACAGGCGCTCTAAATTGTCGCTTGAATATGTCACCTTCATTGGTGTGAAACCCAGCCGACGAACTGTCTCTTCGATCGAGTCATCGTACTTCTTTTTCTCCCCCGTCGGGTTCGTGGCATTCAAAAGAAGGTAGCAATCTCCACGGAATTTTGCAAAGCCGAAGTTGATAGCAATCGCTTTGCTGTGGCCTATGTGTAGAAATCCATTGGGTTCAAGGGGGACTGTATTGTAGAAGCATTGTCAGTGCCACTCATGCCCTAGACACAAAAGGTTTGCCGGGTGCTTACATCTTATCTATGTCATCGGCATCGACCGGTCTTTCTTTGTATACATCTGAAAGAAAGCCAATCTTGAACATAGAGTCGGGTTCTGTCATTGAGGGGTTGGGCACATTCTGAGTTCCGGCTTTGGACGCCGAACTCTTGAATGACGGCGCAGTCTTCCGTGAGTCTCAAATTGCGCTTTCCTTCTTAAACCCTTTCTTCGCTTCTCTTTTTGCATCCTTCTTTGCGCCCTTCTTTACTTGACCTTGGTAATGGTTATTCTCGATTCGTCCGTGAAACGCTGATGCGGAACACGCATCTGGTGCCATCCCACAACTTCTGAGTCCGAGACTTTTTCCCATTTGGAGGCCTCGATGAAGTGTTGGGTTTTGATGAGTGGGTTGCCGAGGACGTGAGGGTCGAAGGTCATTGTAATCTATTCGTCGGCAGGCATGGCTTCCCAGATCTTGCCGAAGAAGAAACGATAGTTCAAGCGGACTGTAGGGGCTGTACAGGCTCGTAGTCGTTCCCAGTCCTACGCACAGCAGGTTAGTCAGTTGTGGAATGAGAGTGTTAGTGCGATTGCAGCATTGTACCTTCGAGTCGTAGCTCTCTGCCCATTCGACATAGTCTGCAATGCAGGAGTCATTAGCCAATGTATTTCAAAGAAATGCAAGCTCGTACCGAAGAAGTTGACCTGCTCAGGAATGAGACGCATTGTAGACTTTGGCGAATGGAAGACAGGTGCAGACAATAGCGAGTTTCAGAGGATTCTGGCAGGTGTTTTTCGATCACTGGCGAACTCTCATATTTGTACTGAAGTAGTCGTTCGACATTGTCGAGTTGTCTTCAGATGATACCAAGAGATTACTTCGATCATCGAAGCCTACATATTCAGGCAACAGAGGCTTGACTCTGTGTTAGTTTACGAATCGACCAAAATGTGAACACACTTTGAAACAATTCTATTCAGGTATGTATAGCATATTTCAACAGTTCCTCATGTTATGCATACCTAATTCTTTCGATTGCCATGGTGGTTTTTCAGATGTGTGATTAATTACGTCATAACATATTTCAACACTTCCATCCCTCTCATATTATCGTTGATTGCGAAACCTGTGCCGTTTTTTATTTTTTGCCGAGAGCCCCATCAAAATTATTGGCGAATCTGCAAAATAAGAACCAGAGTTGTAAAATCGACCCCACTGCCCCCCCCAGTGCTTCATATGTAGTAT